>Ga0181574_10000171_pt1 | contig 58563 bp, 57 predicted proteins | sample 101ome_24_FD_145600 | JGI IMG/M metagenome (GOLD analysis project Ga0181574, IMG submission 145600) | Coastal salt marsh microbial communities from the Groves Creek Marsh, Skidaway Island, Georgia - 101410AT metaG (spades assembly) | ecosystem: Environmental > Aquatic > Marine > Intertidal zone... | reverse complement strand
GAGAATTTTTATTCAATTTATTGGATGATCCCAATTCAAAAAAAGAAGATTATGATCTAGACAATAGTTTCAATAAAAATCAAAAAAAATACGTTTTTAAAGAGCTCTATACCTTGACTAAAGCAGCTGCACTGGAATTTACTGAGAAAAATAAGTTTCAGCTCAAAGGACGGTACAAGTCCGAAGGAGGCGACGGAATTAACATAGGTGCATTTAATATTCCAAGGGGGTCTGTACGAGTCACAGCGGGGGGTAGAGTTTTACAGGAGGGTCTGGATTATACGGTAAATTATGAGATAGGTAATGTCAAAATACTTGATGAAGGACTCAAAGCTTCTAATATTCCAATTGACATCTCGGTAGAGAACAATTCCTTTTTCAATCAGCAGAACAAACGATTTTCAGGCATCAATGTCAATCACAAGATCAACGATAAATTTTACATTGGAGGAACTTTGATCAATCTGAGTGAAAATCCACTTACACAAAAAGCAAATTATGGTACAGAACCGGTAAACAATACCATGACGGGTTTTAACACCAATTTTTCTACCGAAGCCCCATTTTTAACTCGACTGGTTAATAAATGGCCAACAATAAATACCGAAATACCCTCCCAAATATCTTTCCGAGGTGAAGTGGCCAATTTAGCAGCTAACAATCCAAGAAACACTTTGCTAAATGGTGAGACCAATGTATATATCGATGATTTTGAAGGAGCTCAAACCAATATAGACATCAAAGGATTTACCGCATGGAATCTTTCCAGTGTTCCCATAAATCGAGTGCCAGGTGCTACCGCTGAAGGATTGGCAAGTGGTTATGCTCGCTCCAAACTAGCTTGGTATTCTATAGATCAAGTTTTCTACTCGAGGCAACCTACAGGAATCAATAACGATGCCATATCATCTAATGAAACCCGAAGCATCTTTATCGACGAGCTCTTTCCCGAACAAGATCTTGTCCAAGGAATGTTAAGAAGACTGCCTACATTAGATTTGGCCTATTATCCTAGAGAAAAGGGGCCTTATAACAATGCTCCACAAAATCAATTTTTAAGTAACCCAAAGAAAAATTGGGCAGGAATAACCAGAGCGTTAAACGCTACAAACTTTGAACAATCCAATGTAGAGTTTATCGAATTTTGGTTGCTGGACACCTTCACTGATAATCCTTCTGATTCAGATGCTTTAGGAGAATTGGTATTTCATCTGGGAAATATTTCAGAAGATATTCTACGTGATGGTAGAAAACAATTTGAAAATGGATTGCCTAGTGCCAGTGAACCAACGCCCACCTACCAAACGCCTTGGGGAAGAGTACCTGCAACCCAGTCTCTAGTATACGCTTTCAATACAAATCCAGAAGATCGTCCATTGCAAGATGTTGGTTTGGACGGTTTGAATGATGAAGAGGAAGCAACTCTTTTTACTAACGGACCTCCAAATGACCCAGCTGGAGACAATTATCAATATTTCCTTCAGGCTGAGGGTAGTATTTTAGAGCGCTACAAAAACTATAATGGCCTAGAAAATAACACGCCTATTCAGTTTAGTGATAATGACCGGGGTAACACAACCGAACCAGATACCGAGGACGTAAACAGGGATCAAAGTATGAATACTATTGACAGTTATTTTGAGTACCGAGTGCCCATTTTTAAAACCATGCAAGTGGGAAATCATCCATTTATAACTGACGTAAGAGACAATATAAAAGTCAACGCACCAAATGGAGACGAGTATACAACCCGTTGGATTCAGTTTAAAATTCCTATTCAAAAGAGTTATTATGAAAACACCTCCTTTGCACCTTATTTTGAGGCAATAAACGAGATAAACGATTTGCGTTCCATTCGGTTTATGCGAATGTTGTTGAGTGGTTTTGATGAAGAAGTAGTTTTTCGTTTTGGAACCCTAGATTTGGTTCGCGGAGATTGGCGTAGATACAATAAACCTCTTAATGAGGATATTTTAGTAAATCAAAACACTACAGTAGACATCAGTACTGTAAATATTCTAGAAAACGAAAATCGAATACCTATTAATTACGTTTTACCACCCGAAATTCAAAGAGAACAGATAAACAACAACAATACCATCATTCGTCAAAACGAACAGTCTCTTGCTTTCCGAATATGTGATTTACAACCCATGGATTCGAGGGGTATCTTTAAATCGGTAAATCTGGACATGCGTCAATACAGCAAGTTAAGGATGTTTTTACATGCTGAATCGTTACCAGGGAGTGATCCCCTTCCAGGAACAGGAACCGAGGAAGAACTGGATCGGCGATTGGTAGCATTCATTCGTTTGGGAACGGATTATCAAGACAACTTTTATCAAATTGAGCTTCCCTTGAAGCCCACGCCTTATACCGAAAACCAATCCAATCGACTCACAGCAGAAGAAGTCTGGATTCCAGAAGCCAATGCTCTGGAAATATCTATGGAATTGTTATCTAAACTCAAAGCGAAGGCATTGCAGCAATTGGGACTGGGTAAAACACTCTATTTTGACGAAGAATTAAATCCTATTCAGGAATTTACTCCACACAGTAGCTTACCCGGGCAGAAGAAATATAAAATAGCCATACACGGTAATCCTTCCTTAGGAGCAATTCGAACATTGATGATTGGTTTAAAAAATCCATCCACACAACTAGGTGACGCCCTTTGTGGCGAAGTATGGTTCAACGAATTACGACTCTCAGGAATCAATAGTGAAGCAGGATGGGCAGCTATTGGTGCTCTGGACGCCAATCTGGCAGATTTTGCTACTTTTTCAGCAAACGGACGCTACTCCTCTGTAGGATTTGGAAGTATAGATCAAACACCAAACCAAAGGACACGGGAGGAACTCCTACAATATGATCTAATCTCTAATGTCAATCTGGGGCAACTTACTCCAAGTGAATGGGGATTACAAATACCCCTTAGCTTTGCTAATGGGGAGACATACATAACCCCAAAATACGACCCTTTTTACCAGGACATCAAATTAAAAGACCGATTGGATACCGCAGATCGGGTTGCACAAAGAGATTCCATACGCAATCAAGCTGTTGATTACACAAGAAGAAAAAGTGTTAGCCTTATCGGTATAAGAAAAAACAACACCGGGCAAGGAAAAACACATTTTTACAGTCCTGAAAATTTTGATTTTTCCTACGCTTACAATGAATTAGAACACAGGGATTATGAAATCGAAAAACAGGAAGAGGTCAATCTGCTTTTGGGAGCAAATTACGGTCATACGTTCTCTTCAAAATCCATAGAACCCTTCAAGAAAATAGGCTTCTTAAATCGAGGGCGGTACTGGAAATGGCTACAACAATTAAATTTCAATCCATTTCCTAGTTCAGTAGAAGGTGCTACGAATATTAATAGAATTTTAAATAATCAAAAGTTTAGACAGGTCTATCTTGAGGGTACAGATGCTGCATTACAAAGAAGCCTTCCCAATCTGCAACAACGTAATTTTTTGTTTGATTACAACTATTCACTTAGTCATAACCTCAGTCGTTCCCTCCGTTTTAATTTTAATGCAGCAACGAGTAGTATCATCAGACAAAACAACGCTTTCGATCAAAATTCAGTTTCTATAGAAGACAACCAAAGGGTCTTGTGGGAAAACTTATTTAATGTTGGTGAACCCAATACCCACTTTCAAACATTGACATTGAATTACAAACTACCCTTGCAATACATCCCCCTTTTGAATTTTATAGATGCAACCTATAATTATACCGGAAATTTCAATTGGCAACGTGGTTCAGAAGCTCTAGCGGAGGTTACTAGTCTAGAGGGGACACCTTTAGGATTAGTCAATACGATTCAAAACAACAATACCAAAACCTTGACAGGGGCGGTTTCCTTTTCGAAGTTATACACAGCATTAGGATTAAGACCGGGCAGAGCCAATTTTCAATCGAGAGTCAACATTGCTAAGCAAAAGGACTCCACTTCAAAAAAGAATACGAGTTTCAAAAAAGCACTAACAAAAATGGTTGATGTGCTCACAGCAGTAAAACGCATCCAAATCAGTTATAATGAAAACAATGGAAGTGTGTTGCCAGGCTATCTTCCTTCTGTTGGTTTTGCGGGCGGATTACGTCCTACACTAGGGTACACTCTTGGAAGTCAGGCAGACGTTCGGTATGAAGCGGCTCGACAAGGATGGCTTACTGGTTTTCCTAATTTCAATCAGATGTTTACACAACTGAAGTCGAATAAGTTTAAAGCCACAGCACAAGTAGTACCCTTTCAAGGTCTTATAATAGACTTCAATGCAGAGCGTGATTTTACAGAAAACGCTTTGGAGAACTTTAGGGTAAAAAATCTAGAATACCTTCCACTAAACTCAAGTGTACTAGGTAATTTTGGAATGTCAACTGTCTTGCTTAAAACTGCATTTAATCCTTCTCAGGGTTCTACAAGTGCCAATTTTGAAAAATTTAGGGAAAATAGAAAGGTGATCGCTGATCGTCTTTCAAAGGAGAGTATTTTTTCTGGATTAGGAACTGATGAGGAAGGATATCCATTAGGATTTGGTAAAGAACAACAATCTGTTCTCTTGCATTCCTTTATTTCCGCTTATTCAGGGAAAGACCCCAACACAATAAATCTTAATCCTGTTAAGAAAACACCGTTGCCCAACTGGAATTTAAAGTTTACAGGCCTCACAGAAATCAAATCACTTGCTAAGATTTTTAGCAGGCTGTCATTAAACCATGCCTATCGCGCCAGTTATACCTTAACTAATTTCCAAACAAATTTTGATTACGATCCCAGTCTGCCAGAACAAATAGATAAGTTGGGAAATTTAATTCCAGAGCGCCTGTTTGCCAATGTTAACTTAGTAGAACAGTTTAACCCGTTGGTGCGCTTAGATATGGAATTCACAAATTCGTTAAAAATACTAGCAGAACTAAGAAAAGAAAGAGCTATTTCACTCAGTTTAGATAATAACTTGATTACTGAATCCAGTGGTGATGAATATATCGTTGGGTTGGGGTATCGTGTTCAAGATGTTCGGTTTAGAACGAGTATTGGTGGTCGAAGAGTTCTCTTAAGTGGAGATTTAAATATCAAAGCAGATCTTTCTTACCGAGACAACAGTACAGTTCTAAGAAATCTAGAATACGATAACAATCAAGTTACTGCTGGACAACGTCTTTTAGCAATAAAAGTAACGGCAGATTATGCTTTGACTAAAAACCTTACCGCTTTGTTTTTTTACGACCACAATTTTTCGGAGTTTGCTATCTCAACAGCCTTTCCACAAACAAGCATTCGATCTGGGTTTACAGTTCGTTACAATTTTGGAAACTAAACTATTTTTGATTCAGGAAATCTTTTACATTTGTTTGCACTAAAAGATTTAAAAAAATGAATGTACCAGCAGAATTAAAATACACCAAAGATCACGAATGGATAAAATTGGAAGGCAATATTGCCACTGTAGGCATTACCGATTTTGCACAAGGTGAGCTAGGTGATATTGTTTATGTAGAAATTGAAAGCCTAAATGACACCTTAGAAGCAGAAGAAGTTTTTGGTTCTGTAGAGGCAGTAAAAACAGTTTCAGATCTTTTTATGCCTATTACAGGGGAAGTCATTGAAATCAACGAAGCCTTGGAAGACCAGCCTGAACAAGTAAATGAGGATCCCTATGGTGCGGGATGGATGGTTAAAGTTCAATGTAGTGACCTTTCTCAAATCGATTCACTCTTAGATGCAGAAGCGTATACAACTCTGGTTACAGGAGGTTAAATTTTTTAGAGGGGTTGCTTTTTTGGCTACCCTTATAGTAATTTATTTGTCATTAAAGCCGCCCAGTCCAGACAGTGAACCCTGGAGTTTTTTTTTCATAAGAGGTGATTTGCTCTTACATTTTGGCTGTTATTTTGGAATGTATTTGCTTTATTTCTTTGCTTTATTCACAGTAAAAAAGACTGTGCCTAAGGCGATTATACTCAGCTTACTTGTTGGATTATTACTTGAAATAGCCCAGCTAATTCCCTATTTCAAGCGCTTTTTTGATGTGCAAGATCTTTTAGCCAACATGATGGGAGTATATGTGGGAGTAATTTTCCAATATTTTTTATTTCCTTTTTCTAAAGAAAATTAGCTTGATTAAGTGGATTTTTTTTTAGATTAGCTAACTAAATTTTAAAGATAATGCAGCCTAAAAAAAGCGAAAAAGTTGATTTAACTAAAAACAGCAGCCTTTATTTTGTAGTCGGATTGGCTGTAGTATTGTTGGTTTCATGGCAAGCTATTGAGTGGAAGACGTATAAAAAAACATACGATTACGAAGCGCTCAACGTAGAAGAGGATGACGACGAAGAAATCCCAATTACCGAACAAATTAAAACCCCACCACCACCGCCACCACCACCACCACCAGCACCCGAGGTGATCGAAATTGTAGAAGATGAAGAAGAGGTTGAAGAAACAGTAATTGAATCTACCGAGACGAATGAGGATGAAATTATCGAAGTAGAAGAGGTAGAAATTGAAGAAGATGACCTTGATATTGATGTACCTTTTGCTGTAATTGAAGATGTGCCTATCTTCCCTGGTTGCGAAAGGGTTAAAAAGTCCGAACGCAGAGACTGTTTTCAAGAGCAAATGAACAAACACATAAGAAAAAACTTTAGATATCCTGAAATAGCTCAAGAAATGGGAATACAAGGACGTGTTTACGTAAACTTTATCATATCTAAAGACGGAAGTATCACTAACATCCGAATGCGTGGACCAGACAAAAACTTGGAAAAAGAAGCTCAGCGTATTATTTCTAAACTACCAAATATGACACCAGGAAAACAAAGAGGACGTCCAGTACGTGTACCCTTTAGTATTCCAATAACCTTTAGACTACAGTAGGTTTTTACAGATTAAATTAAAACCCAGCATTTGAGCTGGGTTTTTTGTTTAAAATGGTACAATTTTTGATGCTTTAAAAGAAAGCCCCAAGCATCATGAAAACAAAAAAAAATCCCAAAGTAGATTTACAAAAAAACAGCAGTCTATACTTTGTAATAGGTCTATCATTAATTTTATTTTTCTCCCGGCAAGCCATAGAATGGAAGACTTACAAAAAAACCTTCGATTATGAAATGCTAGATGTAAATGAAGATGACGAAATTCCAATTACTCAACAAATAAAGACTCCCCCACCACCAGCGCCACCTGCTGCTCAAGTCATTGAAATTGTAGAAGATGAAGAGGAGGTTGAAGAATCCATAATAGAGTCTACAGAGACAGACAATGACGAAATTATAGAAGTTGATGACCTGTCTATAGAAGAAGACGATTTAGACGTAGACGTTCCCTTTGCAGTAATTGAAGATGTCCCTATTTTTCCTGGGTGTGAAAATGTTTCAAAAGACAAAAGACGCGATTGTTTTCAAGAAAAAATAAATAAACACATCAAGCGTAATTTTAGATATCCAGAAGTAGCCATGGAATTGGGAATTCAGGGCAGAGTCTTTGTAACTTTTATCATTGATAAAGACGGAAGTATCACTAATATCCTTATGCGTGGACCAGACAAAAATTTGGAAAAAGAGGCACGACGAATTATCTCAGTATTACCTAAAATGACACCGGGTAAACAACGTGGAAGGGCGGTTCGTGTGCCTTTTAGTATTCCAATAAATTTTAGGCTGCAAAATTAAAACACCTATTTCTATCTTAGAGTAGAAATACATTGTCCAATCGTTTTTCTGGTTTATCTTTGCACTCGAATGTAGAGGGGCTATGCCGGCAAAAAAACCTTAAAATAGATTGACAATTCCACAGACTTTAACTGACTTTTATCAGCTTACAAAGTTTAGGCTGTCCATATCTGTAGTAATTTCATCCATTGCGGGTTATTTTTTAGCAGTAAATGAGGTAGATTATAACATCCTAACATTACTCATAATTGGTGGTTTTGCAATGGTGGGGGCTTCAAACGCATTCAATCAACTCTTTGAAAAGGATTTGGATAAGTTGATGCTGAGAACGCAAAATCGTCCCTTGCCACAAGAGCGTATGCACAGCAGAACAGCACTTTTTATTGGTGTTTTTCTTACTTTAATAGGGGTAGTCTCTCTTTACTTAATCAACATTAAAACAGCCTTTTTTGCAGGTCTATCCATTTTCCTTTACGCTTGTGTATACACTCCTCTGAAACAAAAAACACCCTTGTCTGTTTTTGTAGGGGCTTTTCCAGGAGCTATTCCGTTTATGTTGGGATGGGTTGCAGCTACCAATGAGTTTGGAATAGAACCAGGGGTACTTTTTATGTTACAGTTTTTTTGGCAATTTCCTCATTTTTGGGCAATTGGATGGACAATGAATGAGCAATACCAAGCAGCTGGATTTAGGATGTTGCCCTCTGGGGAGCCTGATCAAAGTACAGCTTTTCAAATTGTATTTTACACACTTTGGACAGTTGTAATTTCTTTAATACCTGCTTTTGAATATACAGGGGCTTTATATCTTACTCCTACAGCTAGCCTTTTTGTTTTGGTTTTGGGGGGATTGTTTCTCTATTCTTCAGTTCAGCTCATGATTTTAAAAACAATTGTGGCTGCTCGATCCCTTATTCGGATGAGTATTTTATACATAACCGGTATTCAACTTATCTATGTAATTGATAAATTTTTATTGCAATGAACACGAACGATTCTATAAGTACAAAAACGAACAGAGCCAAAAAAATGATGCTGTGGTTCGGAATGATCAGCATGAGTATGACCTTTGCAGGACTGACCAGCGCCTATGTAGTGAGCAGCTCTAGAGCCGATTGGATACAGCAAATTGAACTTCCCTTTGCATTTACGTTGAGTACTCTTTTGATTGTAATGAGTAGTGCTACCTTTTATGGAGCATTGAAAATGTTAAAAGCAGATCGCATAAAAGAAACTCAGGGTCTTTTGTTGATTACATTGGGTCTGGCGTTGACCTTTGTATATTTTCAATTTCAAGGGTTTAAGGGTATAATTGATCAAGGGTATTATTTTACAGGCCCTGAAAGTTCAATTACCACCTCCTATTTATACGTATTGGTTTTGTTGCATCTAGCCCACCTTATTGCGGGAATTGTGATTGTTCTAATGGTTTTTTTCAAGACATGGAAAGGGGCCTATGTGGAAGGAAATACGCTGGGTTTTGAGCTCGCATTAACGTTTTGGCATTTTCTAGATATTCTGTGGGTATATTTATTTTTATTCGTTTCATTCTACGGGTAAAAATTAATAAATTTGCAACTGAATTTAACTAACAATTATGGAAGTAACATCTAACACAACTATAGAAGAAGGCCAAGTCTGGGGTGGAGGTAACCAACCTCTGAATGCTAGTTATGGTAAGATGATGATGTGGTTTTTTATAGTGTCAGATGCCTTGACCTTTACAGGCTTTCTCGTTTCTTATGGGTTTTCGAGATTCAAAAACATAAACTCATGGCCTATTGCAGATGAGGTGTTCACTCACTTTCCTTTTTTACACGGGATAGATGCTCCTATGTATTACGTTGCATTGATGACCTTCATTCTGATATTTTCTTCCGTTACTATGGTACTTGCTGTTGATGCAGGACACCATATGAACAAAGCAAAAGTGACTTTTTACATGTTACTTACCATCATTGGGGGAGCCATTTTTGTAGGTTCACAAGCCTGGGAATGGAAAAATTTTATCAAGGGAGAATACGGCGCCTTGGAAACTAGAGGAGGACAAATTTTACAATTTGTTAATCAAGAAACTGGCAAGCGAGCTGCTATTCAAGAATTTGCTATTGGCATACCCGCTGAACGAGCTACACACCAGTCCAGTAATGGGATTTGGTACCAAAGTGAAAAGGCACTTCCTAATGTTTCGGTGGCAGAGGTTACCAAAGGATTTATCGCTGATGAAAATTTAGTGATACGCACACAACAACTTACAGAAGACGGTAAGAAAACAGTCTTATCACGCGAAGCGTCTTTAGCTAAAATCAATGAAGCTGTAGGTGTAGTGGAAGGAGCAAATTTGGTTCATAATGAATACGGAAACCGTTTGTTTGCTGACTTTTTCTTCTTCATAACAGGATTTCACGGGTTTCACGTATTTTCTGGTGTTGTAATTAATATCATCATCTTTTTTAATGTAATTCTAGGGACTTACGAACGAAGAGGCCACTACGAAATGGTTGAAAAAGTAGGACTATATTGGCACTTTGTTGATTTGGTCTGGGTATTTGTATTTACATTTTTCTATCTCGTTTAACGATAAAAACAAAAAAAAACATGGCAGCAGAAGGACACAAATTAGCCATCTTCAGAGGATTAGTAAAGTTTAAATCCAATCAACAAAAAATTTGGGGAGTACTCCTTTTTTTATCTATAGTAACAACAATAGAGGTCGCTTTAGGGATTATTAAACCGGAAATCCTTATGGGGAGCTTTTTGAGAATGAAACTTTTGAATTGGATATTCATTATTCTAACAATAGTTAAGGCATATTACATTGCTTGGGATTTCATGCACATTCGAGATGAGCGAAGCGGATTAAAAAATTCAATTGTATTACCCCTTGTAATTTTAATACCCTACCTGGCATTCATCCTGCTTTTGGAGGGAGATTATATTTTTGATGTAATGGCCTCAGGATTTACAGCCTGGAATTTTTAGACTAAAACAAAGCGGCAACACATTCTTTTTCTCTTTAATTTTTAAGAGAATATTCATATAGAAGATCGTCGTATCTGTTTAGTAGCTTTATTTCAAAAAACTTATCTTTGCACTCTCAAAAAGGGGGCGCACTACTATGAAAAGTAACGAATTGTACAAAAAAATTGTGCTGGGAATATTGTTTGTGTTTCCTTTACTCGTTTATCTTTTTTTCGCTTCAGGGAAAAATAATTTTGCTAAGCTTCCTTTACTTACTCCTAAAATAGAGGAACTTCCTAACGTCCAACTTGATGGTAATCCAAAATTAAAAGACCACATCACTATACTTGGGTATTGGGGAGGAAGCCTTGAAAACAAAAAAGCTGAAGCTCTTAATCTGAATGAAAAAATTTACAAACGCTTTTATCAATTTGACGATTTTCAATTTGTCTTTTTAGTAGACTCAACCGCATCGGATCAAGTAGAACAGTTAAAAATCGCTTTGAAGGAAGGAGTAGGTACCGATTTGTCCAGATGGAATTTTATTCTGACTGACTCTCAAAAAATTCATTCTCATTTCATTTCATTAAAAACTCCATTTGCTTTAACGGATGATAACAGTACTCCTTATGTGTTTATCATCGACAAGGACTTAAACTTGAGAGGTAGAAATGACGATGAAGACAACGGAACCCTCTATGGTTTTGACGCGCGTTCTGTTGCGCAGATCAATAAAAAAATGATTGATGATGTAAAAGTCATCTTAGCAGAATATCGATTGGCTTTAAAAATATATAACAATAATAGAAGATAAGCTGTGATGCAAAAGAAGTATATAGGACTCTTTTTAATTCTTATCCTTTTTGGAGTACTTTTCTTACCCAAAATTTATAATCGCATTAGCCAAGAAAAGATTGTGGATAGTAGCAGATCACAATCTGCAGAGCCTTTGAGTTACATCGTGTTAAATGGAGAAGCAAAAAAAGTACCTGATTTTACTTTCTTGAACCAAGATAGCCTGATAATCTCAAATGAAGATTATAGCAAAAAAGTCTATGTAGCTGAATTTTTCTTTACCTCATGTCCGAGTATCTGTCCTATCATGAATAAAAACATGAAAAGAATAGAGGAGCGTTTTGGAGATCGTATTGATTTTGGGATTGCCTCATTTACAATTGATCCTGAAAGGGATACTCCTTCGGTTTTAAAAACGTATGCGGAGGATTACGGAGTATTCTCTCAAAACTGGCATTTTCTTACCGGAGAAAAGGAGGCTCTTTACACCTTGGCCAACAAAGGATTTAATATCTTTGCGGAGGTTAATCCCAAGGTAGCTGGAGGTTTTGAACACCAAGGTTATTTTGCTTTGATAGATAAAAATGGATTCATTCGCTCTAGATCAGATCAATTTGGGAACCCAATTGTCTATTACATGGGTATAGACCAGGAAGAAGTTGATGTGCAGGAGGTTGATTTGTTGATGGAGGATATTGAAAAACTTTTAAAAGAATAGAAAATGATTCAGAGTGGACAAGAATTACAGAAAAAACTGAAACCCTGGGTTTGGGTAGTGTCTATTGCTATTCCAATTGTTGTAGCTCTTCTATTTATGGTTAGAATCCCAAATGTAGAATCCTTAAGCTTTTTACCTCCAATTTATGCTGCGATAAATGCAATTACTGCATTGGTATTGGTTTTTGCCTTTATAGCGATCAAAAGAAAAAACATAGTATTGCATGAACGACTAATGAAAACAGCAATTGGTTTGTCTGTTGTTTTTCTAGTGATGTATGTAGCTTACCACATGACATCTGATCCCACACCTTATGGAGGAGAAGGAATTCTTAGGTCTGTTTACTATTTTATTTTGATCACTCATATCTTATTGTCAATTGGAATCATTCCGCTCGTGCTTATAACCTACGTACGTGCTCTATCTAGACTTTTTGCGGATCACAAAAAAATTGCTCGTTATACCTTTCCAGTTTGGTTGTATATCGCTGTGACTGGAGTTCTTGTTTATTTAATGATAGCTCCTTATTATGTTTAAAGCCCGGAAGTATATTTGGTTGCTTGCTTTATTTCTGTTACTATTTAGCACAGAAGAAATCTACAGCCAGTGTTCTATGTGTCGTGCTGTTTTGCAGTCTGAGGAAGGTCAAGCAACTGCCAAAGGAATAAATAACGGTATCTTATATCTCATGGCTATACCCTATCTGCTAGTAGGTCTTGTGGGATGGAAAGTATTTAGAATATTAAAAAAAAGTTAGTAGTAGATGTAACAATTGCCAATAAATCCAGTCTATATATATGGTTTCAGTGCAGACTTCTACTTTTAAAGTATAAATCCAATGATTAAAATAAATGAACTTCACAAGTCTTACAAGATGGGAACTTCCTCATTACACGTTCTCAAGGGAATAAACATTGACATTGAAGAAGGCGAGTTAGTTGCTATCATGGGTTCCTCAGGGTCTGGTAAATCAACACTGCTCAATATATTAGGGATGTTGGATGTTGCTGATGAAGGGGATTACATTTTAGATGGAGTGCCAATAAAGAACTTAAACGAAACCAAAGCAGCAAAATATAGAAATCAATTTCTAGGATTTATATTCCAATCGTTTAATTTAATCAACTACAAAACAGCTCTGGAAAACGTATCTTTACCCTTGTATTACCAAGGGATTGCAAGAAAAGAACGTCAAGAAGCTGCTTTAGATTATTTGGACCGTGTGGGATTAAAAGATTGGGCAACTCACCTACCAAGCGAGTTGTCTGGGGGTCAAAAGCAACGTGTTGCAATAGCACGAGCCATGGCTTCAAAACCAAAGGTGCTTCTTGCTGATGAACCTACAGGAGCTCTAGACACAAAGACCTCTTACGAGGTGATGGATTTGATTCAAAAGATTAATGAAGAGGGAAAAACCATTTTGGTTGTCACGCATGAACCCGATATTGCCCAAATGTGCAAACGTATTGTTCAGTTAAAAGACGGTGTGATCATCGAAGACAAAAAAATAAAACAAGTTTTAGCCTCTACTCATGTTTAATAGGGATCGTTGGAGAGAAATATTTGACACTATTCGCAAAAATAAGCTGCGTACTTTTCTGTCTGGCTTTACCGTGGCACTGGGGATTTTTATTTTTATCATTCTTTTCGGTCTTGGCAACGGCCTAAAAAACACTTTTCAAGAGTTTTTTCTAGATGACGCTTCCAATGCGATTTTTTTATATCCAGGGAGAACCTCTATTCCTTATAAAGGGTTTAAAGCCAACAGAAGAATTGAATTTAAAAACGATGATCTTGAAGAAATCAAAGAAAATTTTGCTTATTTCCTTGAATACCTCACGCCCAGAATCACTAGGAGTGCTTTAACCAGCTACAAAAATGAAAGCAACAACTACACCACAAGGGCAGTAGCCCCTGGTCATCAGTTTGTTGAAAAAACCATAATAATGAAGGGAAGGTATCTTGACCAACTCGATATTAAGGAAAAAAAGAAAAGTGCTGTTATTGGTCGCTTGGTAGCGAAAGACCTTTTTAAAACCGAAGACCCTATTGGTAAATACATTAATGTAGGAGCAACTGTTTTTAAAGTTGTTGGCGTTTTCCAAGATGACGGTGGCGATAATGAGGAACGCAACATTTACATACCCTATACTACGCGTCAGTTGATAGAAAAAAGCAACGACAAAGTAGATCAAATTGTAATGACTTTTAGAAAGGAATTGGGACATGCAGGAGCATTGGCTTTCGAACAATCAGTGAAAAAATACTTGAAAGAAAAGAAAGCCATTGCACCAGAAGATCCCAATGGGATTTATGTACAAAACTTAACTGATGATTTAAAAAGATCACAACAGTTTGCTGTGGTTCTTCAGCTAATTGTGAGTTTTGTAGGCTTGGGAACGCTGATAGCTGGTATAATTGGCATTTCAAACATAATGGTTTTTGTGGTTAAGGAGCGCACCAAAGAGTTGGGCATCCGAAAAGCTTTGGGAGCGACTCCTCTTTCTGTGATTCAAATGATCCTTCAGGAATCTGTTTTTATCACGGCACTTTCAGGTTTTCTTGGTTTGTTTTTGGGGATAGTGGTTTTAGAAAACATCGGATTAACCCTAGAAGATTATTTTATTAAAAATCCATTTATCGATTTGGGGACCGCACTATCGGCTACTCTAGTCTTAATTATTTTTGGAGCTATAGCAGGTTACATTCCTGCAAAAAGAGCTTCTAGTATCAAACCCATAGTTGCCCTAAGAGATGAATAGCTTAAAAGTACTTTTTGATCGAGACACTTGGCAAGAAATTTTTGGGTCTATATCCAAAAACAAAACACGTACGGTCATTACTGTGATCGGTGTGCTTTGGGGAATTTTCATCTACATAGCTCTCTCTGGTGCTGCTAAAGGATTAGACAACGGTTTTGAACGTCAATTTGAAAACATCGCTATGAACTCGATGTTTATTTGGGCGCAGCGTACCAGTATACCCTACGATGGTTTTAAAATTGGGAGACGTATTGAACTCAAACTGTCGGATATCGATTACATCAAACAGCGTATTCCTGAAGTCCAATTTATGGCACCCAGAAATGCGAGAGGAGTCTTTGGTGGAGCGGCCCCTTTAGTGGTGAGAAAAAATAAATCAAGCAATTACAACGTATATGGAGATTTTCCTGAGTACACTAAGATTGCAACCAAGAAAATCTATGAAGGAGGACGGTTCATCAACGAAGAAGACATAAAATACAAAAGAAAAGTCTGTGTAATAGGGGAACGAACTCAAACCGAGCTTTTTGAAAAAGATGAAAATCCCATTGGTCAGTATGTCAAAATTGACGGCATCTATTTTCAGGTTATAGGGGTACACAAATTTGTTCCTGGAGGAGGATTTGAGAGTGATGGGGACATCTATATTCCTTTTGAAACCTACCGCAACATCTACAACTCTGGTGATCGTGTGCAGTGGTTTACTGTAGCCGCTTATGATGATGCAGATGTAGTTGCTGTGGAAAAGGAAATCAAAGCCACCTTAAAGAGGATACACCGGGTTTCTCCCGATGATGAGCGTGCTTTCGGAGGATTTAATTTGGGTGAAATTTTTAATAAAATAGTTGGCTTCTCTAAGGGCATGACACTTTTGTCATTGATAGTTGGGATAGCCACAATAATAGCGGGAGTTATTGGTATTGGTAATATTTTACTTATTTCAGTAAAAGAACGGACCAAGGAGCTAGGCGTGCGAAGAGCTTTGGGCGCCACACCATCAGAAGTGAGGAATCAAATCATCTTGGAATCTGTTTTTCTCACGGTGATTGCTGGTGTTTTAGGAATAATTTTAGGAGCTCTTGTGCTGTTTGGAATTAATTCAGCAACACAAGACTTAACCGATTTTCCCTACACCAATCCTACTGTACCCATCCCCTTTATTTTAGGAGCACTGTTTATTATGGTCTTTCTAGGAACAGTAATTGGATTGATCCCAGCACAGCGAGCTGTAAGTATAAAACCCATAGACGCATTAAGAGAAGAATAAAACAAAATAATATAATTAATACAAACCCATGAAAGTTTTAAAATACATTGGAATAGCACTTTTGATTTTTGGTGCCTTATTTGCAGTAGCATTTTTTATAAAGACCAATAACAAGTCTGCTATTGTTTATGAAACCCAAACGGTGATTACGACCTCTATTGAAAGGAAAACGGTAGTTACCGGTAAAGTTATTCCTGAAGACGAAGTTGAAATAAAACCTCAAATTCAAGGAATCATCGAAACGCTTTTCGTAGAAGAAGGGGATCAAGTAGCAACCGGAGATCTTTTAGCAAAAATTAAAGTGGTACCCAACGAACAAAGCTTAAATAGTGCTGAGGGACGTTTGGCCAATTCTAGAATTTTATTAAAAAATGCTGAATTGGAATTCAACAGAAACAAAGACCTTTTTGACAAAGGTATTATTTCAAAGCAAGATTTTGACAATGTTCAATTGCGATACAATCAAGCCAAACAAGATGTGTCCAATGCTGTTTCAGATTTGCAAATCATCCGTCTGGGATCCAAAGGAGGTGCTGCCTCTGCAAACACAAATATCAGAGCTACAGTACCTGGAACAGTACTAGAGATTCCTGTTGAAGAAGGTTTTCAAGTTATTGCCAGTAACAGCTTTAATGCGGGAACTACTATTGCTACCATAGCTGACTTAAACAAAATGATATTTGAAGGTAAAGTTGACGAAGCAGAAGTAGGTAAGCTACGCGTGGGAATGCCACTAGAGGTGAATTTGGGAGCAATAGAAGACCAAGCTTTAGAAGCTAAATTAAAATTTATCGCACCCAAAGGAAATGAGGAACAAGGCGCAGTACAATTCATAATAGAAGCAGATCTTTTTCTTAACGACTCCATTTTTGTTCGAGCGGGCTATAGCGCAAATGCCTCTTTGATCTTGGAACGTAAAGACAGTATTATGGCTATACCAGAATCTCTATTGCAATTCGATAAAGAGACCGAAGTACCCTATGTAGAGGTGCAAGTTGCAGATCAAAAGTTTGAACGAAGAGATATTGAAGTAGGTATTTCTGATGGTATCAATGTTGAAGTTCTTTCTGGACTTAGTAAAGAAGATCAAATAAAGGTTTGGAATAAAACAGAACCGATTAAAAGAGGTGACGATAACGGTCCTGCAAACTAATTTAAACCCTGTATTTCAAACAAAGAATAGAACCTATGAGAATATTGTTAAGTTTGTTTTTTTTCCTTTATACCCTGATACTCACTGCACAGGTAAAAAAATACACCTTAGAAGAGTGTGTGCTGTTGGCGTTAGAAAAAAACATCAGTATCAAACAGTCTGAATTGGACTTAGAAGGTGCAGAAATAGATAAAGCAGATGCTATAGGAAATTTTTTACCACGCATCAACGCCCAATCTCAACACATTTGGAATAATGGACTGAGTCAGAACATTACCAACGGTTTGATTGAAAACCTTACTACACAGTTCTCTTCTTTTGGAGGAAACTTGGGGATTACTTTGTTTGGAGGAAAACAAAATAGTAACCAGCTGGCTCGAGCCAATTTGAATTTGATTGCAAGACAATATCAGTTGGATGATATGAAAGACGATATCAGTCTTTTTGTTGCCAACACCTATTTGCAAGTAATGTTCAATAAAGAGTTTGAACAAGTACAGCGGTATCAATTGGAGCTGGCCAATCAAGAGCTAGAACAGACTAAAGTTCGAATCGAGGCAGGCGTACAAACACAGGCAGATATTTATGAAATTGAAGCCAATGTTGCAGCACAAGAACAAGCCTTACTTCAGGCAGAAAATTCAACCCGACTTTCTTTGATCAGTTTGGCGCAAACCCTTTTGATTACAGATTATGAAAATTTTGACATCGCAGAGGTCAATTACGACATTCCTTTGTCACAAATACTTTTGGAACAACCTAAAAAGATTTTTGAGAAGGCACTCACTTTCAGAAATGATATTAAACTTGCTGCCACCAATGTGGAAATAGCAAAAAAAGACATTGACTTGGCTAAGGGGGCTTTGCTACCTACTTTATCTGCTTTTTACAATTACAACACCCGTATTTCTTATAGCGACCGATTTGTGGAAACAGGAAATGTAATCGAAACTCCAATAGGTGTTGTAAAAGAATCGGGAGCAATTGTTTTGAGTCAATTTCCAGAACGTGAAATTGCAGGGCCTTTATCTTTTGCAGATCAGTTCAAACAAAACGATGGAATGAGTTATGGTTTATCCTTAAATATTCCCATTTTTAACGGGCTTTCTGCCAAAAACAACATCAAAAGAAGAAGGCTGAATTTAAAACGATCTGAAACTTTTTTTGAACAGAATAAACTCGACTTAGAAAATACAATTAACCAAGCCTATACTAGCGCTACAGCTGCTTTTAAATTTTACGAAGCTTCTGAAAAAACCCTTAAGGCAAGAGAACAAGCGTATATGATGGCCGAACAGCAATTTGAACTTGGTGTTTTAAATTCCTATGACTTTATTCAAATTAAACAACGTTACGAAATAGCTGCTTCAGATCGTGTTAGAGCGAAGTACGATTACATCTTTAAACTCAAAATACTCGAATTTTATTTTGGTCAAGAAATCACCCTTTAATTACGCTTTCCACTAAGTTTTTATGTTTGTTTCCAGTTTTTCTTTATTGTATCTTGTTGGTTGAATTGTAATAAATTTGACAATGCAAGCCTACCAAAGCGAACACAAAGAAATTCCAGGAAATCCCTCCACTGCAAAAAGTAGTGTACATAAGTTAAATAATCGAGAAAACGGGAAACCACTTCGAGTATTAACAGAGGAACAATGGAGTTTTTGGAGGGAAAAAGGATATGTCGTAATCAAAGAGGCTTTGACTCGTGAACAAGCACAAAAAACAGCTGATTTTCTCTGGGAATTTGAAGAAAAAAAACCAAACGATCCTTCTACTTGGTACACGGCTCCTCGAGCTGAAATGCAAATGAAAGAGCTTGCAGGCACAGGTATGGTAGAGGTATATAACAATCAGTACCTATGGAACAACCGTCAAACTCAAAAAGTATACGATGCTTTTGTAGATATTTGGGGTACGGAGAAGTTATGGGTGACCATTGATCGTGCAAATCTGAATTTCCCAATTAAAAAAGGGCATGAATACAAAGGATTTATACATTGGGATTACGATCCGGAAACGAAACCGCAAAATGTCCAGGGCGTATTGGCTCTAGCAGATCAAACAGATCCTAACATGGGAGGATTTCAATGTATTCCTTGGCTGTATCAAAATTATGATCAATGGAAACTAACACAACCCGAGGATCGAAATCGTTTTCAACCAGACACTCTAGGACTGGAAGATAAAATTGAAAAAGTTGCTCTAGAAGCAGGTGATTTACTTATTTTCAATAGTCTTTTAGCCCATGGTATTCGACCTAATTTATCCGAGGATAAAGTGCGTATTGCTCAGTATATTTCGATGATGCCCGCAGAAGAAGAGAATGAAGCGTTAAAAAAGTGGAGAATCAACTCATGGAAGAATCGCATTGCTCCAGAGGGGTACGCCTTTCCAGGTGATCCTAGAAACTGGGAACAAACCAAGTACGATACTGCTGTACTTTCACCCCTAGGAAAAAAATTATTGGGAGTAAGTAGCTGGAGTTAAAATCATATGGATTTAAAACTAAAGGGAAAAACGGCTTTCATTTCTGGCTCTACCTCAGGTATAGGCTTTGCCACAGCGCAAGTTCTTCTAAAAGAAGGCATGAAGGTCTATATAAATGGAAGGACGCAAAACTCTGTTGAAATCGCTTTAAAAAAATTAGAAAAGGCTGTACCAAAAGCCCAAGTTTTTGGTGTTGCAGCAGATTTTTCAGAAGAAAAAGAATTAAAGAAAATACAGACTGCAATTCCAAATGTAGATGTTCTTATCAATAATGTGGGTATTTATACTTCCAGCTCTTTTTTTGATACGACCTCTGCTACTTGGCAAGAGCAATTTCAGGTTAATGTGATGAGTGGTGTTGCTTTATCAAAATTTTATATAAAAGGAATGCTTGAACGAAATTGGGGACGTGTTTTTTTCCTCTCAAGTGAGTGTGCCTATATTGTTCCAACCGATTTGATATCATACAGCGCTACTAAAGCATCCCTACATGCGATTTCTAGGGGATTGGCACAGTTAACTAAGGGTACTGGTGTCACTTCAAACGTTGTAGTGCCTGGTTCTACTTTGAGTGAGGGGGCACAACGTTTTTTGAAGGAAAAAGCAACAGAAGAAAAAACAACACCTCAAGAAGTTGAGGTAAATTTTTTTAAAACCGAGAGAACACAGTCCCTACTTCAACGATTTGCTACAGTAGAAGAAGTGGCAACTACTATTGCCTATTATTCTAGCCCACTGGCTGTTGCTACAAATGGAGCTATAATCAAAGTTGACGGTGGTAGTTCTGGGGGAGCACTCTAAAAGGTAGCATATGGCATTTATATTACAATTGGAAACTGCGACAAAACAATGCTCTGTTACTTTGAGTTATGAGGGGGAAGAAATTTTTTCAGAATCACTTTTAGCAGAAGGATTTAGTCACGGAGAAAAGCTACACCTCTTTATTGATAATGTGCTCAAAAAAGCAAAGCTTAAACCGGATAAGCTGGATGCCATAGCAGTTAGTAAAGGTCCGGGATCTTTTACCGGGTTACGTATTGGAGTTGCAGCAGCAAAAGGGCTTTGTTTTGCTTTAGACCTCCCGCTAATAGCTGTAAACACATTAGAACTTATGGTTCAACCCTTTAAAGAAATGCAAGAGTACCATTATCTACTTCCAATGCTTGATGCACGACGTATGGAAGTGTACACTTCAGTATACAATCGCAAAAAGAATCAGTTTGGACCAACCGAGGCACTGATACTTTCAGAAAATAGTTTCTGTGATGCAGTGGGGGAACAGCCCTGCCTCGTTTTAGGAAATGGCGCAACAAAGTTTGCTGCATTAAAACCTAAGATAAACGCTGTATTTTCAGATACCATTCACTATCCCCATGCTAAGGATATTTCAATCTTGGCTTGGGAATGCTATCAAAGAAATGAGTTTGAAAATTTAGGGTTGTTTGAGCCTTTTTATTTAAAAGATTTTCAATCGAACACCAAGAGCTAGATAAAAGTTCTTTAACCGTTTAGCGCTACAACACTTTCCACTTTACCAGGCATCATCTCTTTAAGCATGTTTTCAATGCCATTTTTTAAAGTAAATGTAGAGGAGGGGCAACCACTGCAAGCTCCTTGAAGAACCACCTGAACCGACTTTTCAACAGGATTATAAGAGTCAAATGCAATATTTCCACCATCGGAAGCCACTGCAGGCTTGATGTATTCTTCCAGAATAGAAATAATTTGGTTTTCTAAAGGGTCCAGAGTTTTGGCGACGTTTGTTTTTTCTGTTTTTTCTTCCTTTTGTACAAATTCTTCAACCAGAGTTTTACCCTCTTCAATAAAGGCTCGGATAAATTCGCGTATCTCCATCACTACCTCATCCCAATTGTTTACATCGTATTTCATTATGGAGACATAATTTGCACTAATAAAGACTTCTTTAACAAATGGGAAGTGAAAAAGTTGGAATGCTAAAGGAGCTTTTTTTGCCTCTTCTATACTTTTATATTCCACAGGGGTGTCAACCAGTTTTTTATTAGCGACAAATTTCATTACAGCTGGATTGGGAGTGCTTTCTGCATAGACACTTACTGGAATTTTTACTCCGGGAAGCTCTTCAAGAAGCACACCACCTTCATTGAGGTAGTTTTCTAGTTGTTCTCTTACTTCTTCTAATACATCTTCCCATTCGAGAATGTCAAATCGAGTAACTTCAATACAGTTTTCTAGCAGGGTGACTTCCTTTACAAAGGGAAGATAGAATAATTGCTGTATCAAAGGGGCTCCTTTTGCGTCTTCTATGTTTTTGAATACCAATGGTTTTTTAATTCCCACGGAATGATTCAACGTAAATCGCGCAACGACCTCTCCTTTTTCTACCTGTGCTGTGATGCTGTATTGTTTCATATCAAAAACTTAAACGGTTCACAAAAATAGCTATTGCCCATTGATTATCTTAACTTCAAGAGCGCTTTTTGACTAAAATCTTTTTATATATTGTTGCAAATAAAGCGATCTATGCTGATAAAAAATGTTCGGGGGTTTTCCCCATCCTATGGTTCAAATTGTTTTTTTGCAGAGAATGCATCGCTTATTGGTGATGTAGTCCTTGGAGATGAAGTTTCGGTTTGGTACCAGGCAGTCATCAGAGGAGATGTCAATGCCATTCGAATAGGAAACAGAGTCAACATTCAAGATGGGGTAGTTATTCACGGTACTTACGAAAGTGCTGCCACTCAGATTGGAAATAATGTTTCTGTAGGGCACAATGCTATAGTTCACGGTTGTACAATACACGACAATGTTTTGATTGGTATGGGTAGCATAGTTATGGATCATTGTGTGGTTGGTAGCAACAGTATCATAGCTGCAGGAGCGGTGGTGCCCCCAAATACTGTTGTACCTGAAGGCTCTGTTTTTGCAGGAGTTCCAGCCAAAAAAATAAAGGAAATAGATCCGCATCTACAGCAAAATGAAATTGAACGCATTGCAAAGAATTATTTACTTTACGCCTCTTGGTTTAAGGAATAAAAAAAGCCACCGAATAGGGTGGCTTTCAAATTTTCTTACTTTTCTTTTTAGAAACCTAAATCAGATTTTACATCTGCCATAAGGTCTTTTCCAGTAGCCATTATAACGCTACCTCCTGGGCTGGAATCCAACACATAGTCAAAGCCTTGTGCTGCAGCTACTTTTTCTATAGAGGCACGTGCTTTTTCATAAAGAGGACGCATCATTTCTGAAGAACGCTTTTGTAGTTCTTGAGCTGCTGTTTCTCTGAATTCCTGAATACGCTGCTGCATTTCTTGGAGCTCTACCTGACGTTGTTGATTAATTAAATCCGTTTGGTTTTGGGCATCGCCCTGATAGCTTTGAGCTTTGGTTTGAAATTCTTTTGCGGAAGTTTCTAATTCCTTAGCATATTGGTCTTCTAGTTTTTTAAGTTCATTTTGAGCTGCAATTACCTCGGGCATTTCACTGATCAACTGTTGTGTATTTATGTGTGCAACTTTTGACTGTGCCATCATGCTCAATGGCGCAACTGATAAGAATAAACTAACGATAAGAGTAGTTAAATGTTTCATAAGTGTAAAGGATATTAATTATTTAAGGAATCGGCTTTTGATTTTAGGTTCTCCAGTTGATCCTTTCTATTTTGAATACGTTGCTGTCTGTTAATTCGTTTAATTACTAGGTCGCTAATATCGTAAATTTTTGCGGAATATAACAGAGTAACGCTTGAAGATCGATCAAAAATAAAATCGTATTTTTTTTCTTCGGCAATTTGTTTGACAACGGTCAATACCTGGTCTTGTACTGGTTGTATGAGCTTGGATCGTTGAACGAATAAATCCCCTTTGGGACCGAAACGCAACTCCTGTAAATTTACAATTTCAGTTGCGTAATCTTGAAGTTCTAGTTCACGGTCTTTTATTAGTTCTGGAGTCAACAAAATACGTTCCGTATTCAGCTGATCTTCGTATTGTTTGAGCTGAATTTTTTTTAATTCAATTTCTTTTTTCCACTTTTCGATGTTTTGGTCTAAAAGAACACTTGCTTTAGAGTATTCCTCTATGTTTTCAAGGATGACATTCATGTCTACATAACCCACACGAGCTCCACGTTGTGCTGTCAGCAAACTGCTACAGCCAAACAGCAGTAGAATTAAAAGACGATATGCTTTTCCTAATTTCATCTAAGCTTATTAACGTTGCGTTTTTCTAGTTAGTATATGAATCTGTATTCCAAAAAACAACTGTTAATTAGAATCGTTGTCCAATGACAAAATGGGTTTCCCATCCATTTGGAGTTGTTAGGTTGGAGTTAGCATTATCAAACCCATATCCAAAATCTATACCAAGAAGTCCAAAGGCCGGCATAAAAATGCGAACACCTGCTCCTGCAGAGCGTTTTGAGCTAAAGGGGTTGAACTCTCTAAAACTATTAAACCCTTTTCCTGCTTCCAAAAAAGTTAATGCGTATATGGAGGCGCTAGGCTTTAAGGTTATAGGGTAGCGTAGTTCTAATGAAAACTTATTGTAAATTACAGATCCGTCTGTGCTGGAAAGAGATTGGTTGGGATAACCGCGCAGTGCAATAGTTTCCCTACCGTCAAGAGCGTAATTTACCATACCATCTCCTCCAAGGAAAAATCGTTCAAACGGTATATTGCCTCTGGAGAGGTTATAAGCTCCTATAAATCCAAAATCTGCTTGGGTTTTGAGCGTTAATTTTTCGTAAATAGGTGTATACCAAGTACCGTTAAATTTGATTTTGTAGAATTCTAACCATCGGAATTTTTCTTGATCTATTTTCTCTGCGATAGGATTACCCTCTTCATCTTGAAACTCCGGTAATGACCCCAGATTGGAGTAATCTTTTCCATTTAAAAGAGAGTAGGGAGGGGTTAGTTTTGCACTGATGCTGAAAGTGGACCCCCCTGTAGGGAAAATAGGATTAACACGGGTATTATTTCTCGTAAGGTTGACTGTGTAGGCAAGGTTATTTGCTTCTCCGTCTCCAAAAGTAAAGAGTCCGGTGTAGTAATTTTTTAGATTGTAATACTGATAGGAAATCGCTTGAGATAGTTGAAAGAAATCATCCGGTACACGGAGTCTTTTTGCCAGTCCTAGGGTTGCTCCACTGATTTGAAAAGATTGTGTTTTGTCTGCTAGTCCTGTAAAGAAGTCATAACGGTACTGTATGGTATGTTGCAGAGAGGTAGAAAATTGCACGGGCTGTTTGCCACCCAACCAAGGTTCAGTAAAATTAAAACTATAGGTGTTGTAAAATTGGCTCGCTTGCAATCGAAGGGCTAGTGTTTGCCCGTCTCCCATCGGAAGTGGTTTGTACTTGGTCTTGTCAAAGATGTTTCTCATAGAGAAGTTATTAAAGGAAAGTCCCAAAGTTCCAATAAAACCACCCTGACCATAGCCTCCCTGAAGTTCAATTTGACTTGCACCAGATTCTACTAAATTAAATCCTACATCTATAGTACCTGAATTTGGATCTACATTTTCCATTTGAGGATCGATTTGTTCTGCATCGAAAAAACCGAGTTGCCCCAACTCACGAACTGTTCGCACCAACTTGTCTTTACTATACAGCTCACCAGGCTTGGTTCTTAGTTCTCTGTAAATTACGTGATCATTTGTTTTGGTGTTACCTTTTACGGTAATGTTGTTGAAGTTTGCTAGTTTTCCTTCAGTAATACGAATTTCAAAGTTGATGGTATCTTCAATTGCACTGACTTCCACAGCATTGATATTGGAAAAGAGATAACCGTTGTTTTGATATAGGTTGGTGATGTCACTAGCATCGGGTTTACTCGTATCTGCGATACGCTTTTTGAGAAGTACACCGTTGTAAACATCTCCTTTTTTGAGCCCTAATACTTGTTGTAAAATTGAATTGGAGTACACAGTATTTCCTATAAAATCAATATCTCCAAAATAGTATTTGTTTCCTTCTTCAATTTTTAGATTTAATAGTACTGTACTAGATTCATCTGTATTTCTAATCAAGGTGTCTTGAAGTACACGCGCATCTCGATACCCTTCTTCCTTATAGAAGTCAATCAATCCTTTCAAATCCTCTTTAAAATCATTTACTATGTATTTGGATTTTTTCCAAAAACGGATTGGGTTTTTGATTTTTGTTTTTTTGAGTTTGGATCGGAGTTTTCCTTCTTTGAAAACCTTGTTTCCTTCAAAAGCGATTTCATTGATTTTTACTCGGGGTCCTTTGTCTACATTGACTACCATTTTATAGGAATTGTTTCCTACAGTGTCTTTAATCGTATTAAGAACCACTTTGGTGTCTAGGAATCCCTCCTTTCGATACTTGTTTTCAATGTAATTTTTGGTGTTGGTTAGAAAACTTTCAGAGAGTTTTTTTCCTTTTGTGAGTTCGGTGTCTTTGATAAGTGTTTCTGTTGTTCCTTTTTTGAGACCGTTTATTTTAACCTCAGTCAATGTGGGTAGTTCTTCAATGTCAATCTCTACGGACACCTTATTGTTTTCAACTTTGGTAATGTAAAAATTAATATCACTAAACAGGTCTAGTCCCCATAATTTATTAATAACAGCACTTACTTCCTCCCCAGGAATATTGATTTCCTGACCCTTTCTCAAGCCGCTATAGGAAATGACAGTTTGCTCATTGAATGTTTTTATTCCTCGAACACTAATCGAATCTAAGACGTACTTTTTTCCTTTTACAAAATCAGAGGTTTGAGCTAGGGTAAGATTTCCTACAAGAAGGAACAGTCCTAAAAACCAAATTTTTGCAAAAGGTTTACAAAGTGAGTTGTTCGCTCGTTTTTCCAAATCTTCTTTCTCGTTTACCGTAATTGATTAATGCTAGTTGTAAGTCTTCTTTTGTGAAGTCTGGCCATAAGGTTTTTGTAAAATACAACTCTGCGTAGGCAATGTGCCACAAAAGAAAGTTACTAATTCGTTCTTCACCACTGGTTCTTATAAGCAAATCTACCGGGGGTAAATTGCGGGTGTAAAGATGCTCAATTATAGTGGATTCATCAACTTTTTCGGGGGAAATTATACTATTTTTAACTTTATCTGCAATGGCTTTTACAGCCTCAACAATTTCTTCCTTTGCACCGTAGTTTAAAGCCAACGTAAGAACCATTCCTGTATTTTCTTTTGTTTTTTCAATCACAAAAAGGAGCTCCTCCTGAACCAACACAGGCAGTGATTTCAGATGCCCTATAGCGCACAGTCTGATGTTGTTGTCTATAAGTCTTTTAAATTCTTTTTTTAAAGAGCTTACAAGGAGCTTCATCAAGATGTTGACTTCTTCTTTAGGACGATTCCAATTGTCTGTAGAAAAGGCAAATAGGGTAAGAAATTCAATTTGTTCTCGTGCTGCAGCTTCAACAATTTCTCTTACTGACTTTGCACCTTTGCTATGACCCAAAACACGTTTTTTGCCTTGTTTTTTAGCCCAACGACCGTTGCCGTCCATTATTATAGCTACATGTTTTGGTTGTTTGTTCATTTATTCCTTACAATAACACGGAAGATCGCCAAAGGTAAATGAAATTGTTAAACCAGTAAAAAGATACCAGTCATTATTACCAATATTTCCAAATTTGTAAGCGGGATTATCTGCGTATTCATTTTGCGGATTACTACCGTCCAAGTTATCGGTAAGTGTGTAACGAGCACCCATTTCTAGACCGAGTACCAAAAAAGGATTTGGATTGATCTTAATCCCAAGTATCAAAGGAATACCGATTTTTTCATCTTTCCCATAGTTTGTATAGGTTGGTGGGTCTATGGGACCATTTGGTGTAAGGTAATACTGATTGAATCGGAAATAACTGAGTCCATAAAATAGATAGGGGGTAACTATTGTTGTCGGATCATGTAAATTAAACTCAGTAAAATTTATTTCTATTCCTGCTAGGGCTTCTTGTATGGGATTATCTATTTTGAAGGACCTTCTAAAGCGGTTAATATCACTATTTCCGTATTCGTTTTCGCTTAGTGTAGTAGCGGTAAATCCCGCTCTCAGAGAATATCTGTTGGTCATATTCCATTTGTAAAGTATGCCATAGGCTAGCTGGTTGGGATCAACAAAGCGATCTGTTCCTACATCTCCAATATAGTTACTCCCCCCTAGAAAAACACCAATTTCATGAAATTGTGCTGTCACTGAACCACCAGCAATCATTAAGAGGAAAAGAATTACCTTTTTTAGCATGAATATTTAGACCTTCAAATCTGTTTTTTAATAACCGAAAAAGACCAGTTTTATTGTATGTTTCTAGTGTCGTGACCCCAAAAAAGCTTTCCTCTTAGTGTGTCGTAAAAGGAAGTACCTTGTAGTTGAACTGTAATTGCGTTGAAGGATGCTTTTTTAATAAAAAGTTTATTTCCGTTTTCTACAGTAAATATTCTGGAATCAAGGGAAAGCAAGTAATGACTTCCTCTGCCGGCAACTGAAATTTTAAAGGTAGTAGTGTCGGGGACAATTAAAGGACGCATATTGATATTATGAGGCGAAATAGGGTTGACTATCACACAATTTGCTGAAGGGGAGACTATAGGTCCACCACTACTTAAGGAATATCCTGTTGAGCCTGTGGGAGTTGAAATGATCAAACCATCGGACCAATAGGTTGTAAGAAATTCATCATCGAGCTCTGTTTCAATACTGAGCATCGAGGTAGTATTTTTTCTGTTGATCGTGATTTCGTTTAAAGCGTAACCAAAGTCATCAAGTGCTTCTATTGACTTTTCTGTTGCTACTTTTAAAAGGGAGCGTTCAATTAAACAGTAGTTTCCCTCAAAAAACAAATCCAATCCTTCATGTAATGTATCGCGTTGAACACTCGTTAAAAAACCTAGACGTCCCCCGTTTATTCCAAGTATAGGAATTTTAGTGTCCCTAATTACTGAAATTGACCGCAACAGGGTACCGTCTCCTCCTATAGAGAATAAAAAATCAACAGGTTCATCAAGTTTTGCATCATCATTGAAATAATTATATTGATTGGTATTATCCCCCAACGGTTTTTGTAGTCGATCTAACAAAATAAATCTGTGCTGATGCGTATCGAGATACTCAATCACCTTTTTGACGAGGGCCAATGAGGTGGGTGAAAAAAAAGCACTATAAATTGCTATATACATGATCGCTGTTCTTGGGGTAAAGGTACAAAACTGGCGGGAACCCGTATCTAGATCAGAAAATAGTAGATTGTCCTGTCAAACCCTTTTTAATTTGGGAAGAAGACAATACTTTTACCAAAAAAAAATGACAGCCCTTAGTGTTAATATCAACAAAGTAGCCACCTTGAGAAACGCACGTGGTGGAAATGTTCCCAATTTGATTGAAGTCACGAAAGCTTTAGAGCGATTTGGTGCTCAGGGTATTACAGTACATCCTAGACCTGACCAGCGCCACATTCGTTATGAAGACGTAAGAAATTTAAAAGAAGTTGTGACCACAGAATTTAATATCGAGGGCAACCCCATTTCTGATTTTACCAAACTGGTCCTGGAGGTAAAACCCACTCAGGTCACTCTTGTTCCCGATGCTGAAGATGCCATTACTTCAAATGCTGGATGGGATACAATAAAACATGCTTCTTTTTTAAAAGAAGTAATCAAACGATTTAAAGACCAGGGCATTCGTACTTCTATTTTTGTAGATCCTCTGCCAGAAATGATTGAAGGTGCCATAGCCACAGGTACAGATCGCGTAGAATTGTACACCGAGTCTTATGCTTCACTCTATAATCAAGATCCTGAACGAGCTGTTGCTCCCTATGTTGAAGCAGCTAGGAAGGCTCAAGAGCTGGAAATAGGCCTCAACGCGGGTCATGATTTAAGCTTGGAGAATCTGGCTTATTTTAGTCAAAAAATCCCCAATTTATTAGAAGTTTCCATTGGTCACGCCCTGATCTGCGAAAGTCTCTATCTCGGTTTTGAAAATGTCATTCCGATGTATTTAAATCGATTGTCACATTGAGTTTATTACACAGCACTCTGGTAGGTAGTGAAGGAACAGACTTGCTAATTCTTCATGGATTTCTAGGAATGGGAGACAACTGGAAAACCCATGCGAAGGGGTTTTCTGAACGTGGATTTAGGGTGCATCTTCTTGATCAAAGAAATCACGGTAGGAGCTTTTGGAACGACAAATTCACTTATGAGTTAATGGCAGAAGATGTCATTCGCTATTGTGAAGCTAAAAATTTGGGCAAAGTCTTGGTGTTGGGTCATTCTATGGGTGGTAAAACAGCGATGCATCTGGCCTGCTCCTATCCTAATAAAATTAAAGCATTGTTGGTCGCGGATATTGCGCCTAAAAAATACGATCCTCACCATCAACAAATACTTAATGGATTATCACAACTTAATTTTAATCAACTTAAGACAAGAACAGCAGCTGATGAGGAACTGGCAAAAACTATTTCTGATCCTGCAACAAGACAATTTTTATTAAAAAACTTGTATTGGGTAGCACCAGGTAAATTAGGACTTCGCTTAAACATTGAAGTTCTTAAAAATGCAAGTGAGGCCATTGGTGCAGGCTTAGATTCCAAAGCGCAATCTGAGTTACCTTGTTTATTTATCAAAGGGGAGCACTCAGACTATATTTTAGACACAGATCTTCCTATAATAAAGCATCATTTCCCAGCTGCTGAACATGCGTTGATACCTCAGGTTGGACACTGGCTTCATGCAGAAAATCCACTGCGTTTTTTTGAGATTAGTCTCCAGTGGTTGGAGCAGTACCGTTGATTTTTAACAGAGCAGAGAAAATTGTGATATTTCTTTGAGTTTGCTGTATACCTACAGACTTATTTTATTTTTGCAAATTAAATGTAAGATATGGGAGCTTTTATTAGAAAAGCAGAGAAAAAAGACAGTAGTGCAATTTTGGCGTTGATTCAGGAGTTAGCTCTTTTTGAAAAAGAGCCAGAGAGTGTACTACTTCAAGTTACTGATATAGAAAAACACGGCTTTGGTTCTATGCCTTTATTTCAATGTTTGGTTGCAGAGGTGCAAGAAGCAATAGTTGGAATGGCTTTATATTATCCGAGATACTCAACTTGGAAAGGCCCTACTTTCCATTTAGAAGATTTGATTGTTTCTGAGCAATTTAAAGGTAAGGGGTATGGAACTCAGCTGTATACAGCTTTCATACATCAAGCTTATGAAGCTGGTGTGGAACGTATTGAATGGAACGTTTTGGATTGGAATACTCCAGCAGTTCGTTTTTATGAAAAAAGCGGTGCAACGGTTTTATCCGACTGGAGAACGGTACAAATGCACCGCCCAGCAATGAAAAACTTCTTATATCCAACCAACTAATATGCGACAAATGAAAGTATTCAAATTTGGTGGAGCTTCCGTAAAAGATGCTGCTGGGGTACAAAACCTACTTGCAGTTTTAAAAGCAGTCGGTTATCAAGATACTCTTGTTGTCGTATCTGCAATGGGTAAGACGACCAATGCTCTAGAAAAAATTATTGAGGACTACTTTAAAAATAAAAACCAAACCCCAGAAGGGGTTTTGCCTTTAAAGCAGTATCATCTGGAGATTGTAAAAAACTTATTTGGAGAGCAGGGTGCTGAAGTAGAAGATCAAGTGCATCAACTATTTGAAGAACTGTTAGGTTTTTTCAGAACCAATAAATCACCAAATTATAGTTTTGTTTACGATCAGGTGGTGAGTTATGGTGAGTTGTTATCGACTACAATTATTCACTTTTTCTTGAACTTTTCTGGATTTCAAAGCGCTTGGTTGGATGCTCGAAATTGCATCAAAACTGATGATTATTATCGAGCAGCAAATCTCAACTGGGAGTGGACGCAACAAAATATTGTCGAACAAGTTGGCAAAAGTCAGCTGGTTATTACACAGGGGTTTATAGGAAGTAATTCCAATAATTTCACTACTACTCTAGGAAGAGAAGGATCCGATTATTCAGCAGCTATTTTTGCCTACGCACTAAATGCCGAATCGGTTACTATATGGAAAGATGTTCCTGGTGTGCTTAACGGTGATCCAAGGGTTTTTAAAGAGACCAAGTTGCTGAATCAAATCTCTTATCGCGAAGCCATAGAGTTGGCCTTTTACGGAGCATCCGTCATTCATCCTAAAACATTACAACCCCTTCAGCGGAAAGAAATACCTCTTTTTGTAAAGTCTTTTGAAAACCCTAAGGCATCTGGAACAGCAGTGTCTAAAGGAAAAGCTTTAGAACCTCATATGCCTTGTTATATCGTTAAAAAAGATCAGGTATTGTTACGTCTGTCCTCCATTGATTTTTCATTTATTGTTGAGGAAAACATCAGTTATATTTTTGGATTATTACACGAGTACCAAATGCCCGTAGAACTAATTCAAAATTCAGCCATCAGTTTTTCGGTATGTGTAAACAACAAGTACAACCGATTAGAAGAGTTGGTATTGGTTTTGCGTTCACGCTTTAACGTTGCCGTTACCAAAGGGGTTGATTTGTATACTATCCGACATTTTGATCAGGAAACCAAACGATTTTTAAAGGAACTGGGAAAACCCATTCTGCTGGAACAACGTACGGAAGAAACCGCTCAGTTTATTGTATAGCCTGTTCTTGCTAGGTGAGTTTTAAAGCCTTTACTTTATCTACTATTGTTTGCGCCAATTTGATGTGACTCTCTAACGTCCACCCAGCAACATGAGGACTGAGTAGAACATGTTCGGACTGAATTAAATAGCGGAGTTCCTCAGGAGGTTTTGAAGCGCTAAATACGGATTGAAAAGAGCTAGATTCGTATTCTAAAACATCTAATCCTGCCCCTAAAACCTTTCCGTTTTTTAAACCTGAAACGAGATCTTTAGTCACCACTGCTTTTCCTCGAGCTGTATTGATGAACCAGAAAGGGAAATGCATATTTTCTATAAATTCCGCGTTGATCATTGCCAGAGTTTCCTTTGTTTCAGGAATATGTAGACTCAAAACCTGTGCTTGTTCTTGGAGTACATTTAAAGAAACTTGCTCTGCATATTGGTCACCCAAATTTGGTTTTATATCATAACAAAGCACTTTGACACTATTAAATCCAGATAATTTTTTTGCAAAACTTTTTCCTGTGTTGCCATATCCAATCAAACCTACCGTTTTACCTTCCAATTCCCACCCGCGGTGAGCTTCTCTAAGCCATTCTCCCTTACTGATTTTTTCATGTCCAAGGCGGAGTTTATTCATCAGACCGAGCAGCAACCCCAGCGCATGTTCCCCTACGGCATTGCGGTTTCCCTCTGGTGCTGCAATAAGGTGAATATTTTTTGAACGCGCGCTGTCCAAATCAATATTTTCAAGTCCGGCACCCACACGACCTATGAATTTGAGCTGTGTGGCGGCATCGAGGACTTTTTGGTCAATGGGAAAACGACTGCGAAGGATCATCCCTTGATATTGACTCAGTTTAGGTAGAAGATCTTCTAAAGAATCTGTATAAGCTATGACGTTTTCAAAACCCAGTTTTTCTAAACCATCCATTAATACTGGGTGGTTTTTGTCGATATGAATGACTTTAGGTTTACTCATTAAAACCCTAATATAATTTTAGCAACGTAAAAAAAGAGAAAGATTCCAAAAATATCATTTGCAGTAGTGATAAAAGGACCTGTTGCTATTGCAGGGTCAATTCCTTGTTTATTAAGAACAATTGGAACAAAGGTTCCCACCAAGGCTGCCACTACTATGACCAACATCATTGACCCAGCGATTGTAGCACTTACCAAAAAAGACTGGTCGATAAACCGTCCAAAAAGTAGTATGACCAAAGCGAGTGAAAATCCATTTATTAAGCTCAGTCCAATTTCTTTTATCAATCGATTAAAAAGGGACCCTTTCACCACATCGTTTGCTATACCTTGTACAATTATGGCAGAAGATTGTACCCCTACATTTCCTGCCATGGCAGCGATCAACGGGGTGTAAAAAAACAAATTGCGTAAAGTGGGCTCCTCCATGACAGTCTCAAAATCCTGAAGAATAAAAACACTCCCCAGTCCGCCCAACAGTCCCAAAAACAACCATGGAAGTCGCGCCTTCACTAGCTCTAAAATGGTGTCATCTGCTTCAACATCTGCTGAAATACCTGCTGCCAATTGGTAGTCTTTATCAGCTTCTTCTTTGATTACATCTACAATATCATCTATTGTAATTCTACCCAATAATTCCTTTTTGTTGTTCACAACAGGAATCGCTTCCAAATCGTATTTCGACATAATTTTTGCAACCTCTTCATTTTCTTGATCTACGGTTACATAGTCTACTTTTGGAATGTAAATGTCTTTTACTTTTGCTCGAGAATTGGCTGTGATCAAGTCTTTCAGGGAAAGTCGGCCTTTCAGTCTGTTTTTTTCATCTACCACATAGATGGAGTGCACACGAGTCACGTTTTCTGCTTGAGCCCGCATTTCATTTAGGCATTTCAGTACACTAAGGTCTTCTTTCACTTTGACCAATTCTTTAGCCATTAGACCACCAGCGGTGTTCTCGTCATAACGAAGAAGGTCTCGAATATCACTAACGTGTTCATCGTCTTCGATCTGGGACATGACTTTTTCTTGACGTTCCTCTGGAAGTTCTAAGATGATGTCTGCGGCATCGTCAGTATCTAACTCGAGGACTTCTTTGGCGATTTCTTTAGCAGAGAGTTGTTCTAAAATGCCTTCTCTTATATCTGGATCTACTTCTGCTAGTGCATCTGCAGTAGTATCACTGCCTAATAATTTTATGAGATAGGTAGCTTCGCTTATTGTGAGGTGTTCAATAAGTTCTCCTAAATCTGCGTAATGAGCGGGCTTGAGTTTTCTTTTAAGACGTGTTTTGTCTTCCTTTGCAATAAGGTCCTTGATTTCAATTACTAAATCCGAGTCAATGTGAAATGGTGTCATGGCCTATCCTTTTTGCAAGTTGGACAAAGTCCGCACCAGAGAGCTTCTCTGGACGTAGGTCAAAGATAGCATCTTCTCTCAATTTTTCGGAAATATTAACCATTTTTAAACTGTTTCTAAGGGTTTTACGTCGTTGTTGAAAGCTTAATTTTACCAGCTGAAAAAGAAGTGTCTCATCACAGTCTAGATTAAATTGTTCTTTTCGAATCAACTGAATAACCGCAGACTCAACCTTTGGCGGTGGTTTAAAAACAGTAGGAGGTATTGTAAAAAGTAATTTAGTATCGTAAAAAAGTTGTGTAAGAACAGAGAGAATTCCATACTTTTTTGACCCGGGAGGTTCACAGATACGTTCTGCAACTTCTTTTTGAAACATGCCTGCAAAAAAGGGAATTTGTGAGCGGTTTTCTATGGTCTTAAACAAGATTTGAGTTGAAATATTGTAAGGAAAATTTCCAATAAGAGCTAGGGGTTTTGTAGTAAAGTATTCTTGTAGGTTTAGTTTTAAAAAATCCCCTTCTATAAGCTTAAATTGTTTGTCAGTATAGTGTTTTTTTAAGTAGAGCACGGATTCAGAATCAATTTCTATTACATGCAGATGAGCTGTTTTTTGTATGAGAAATTGGGTTAATACTCCCATGCCTGGACCAACTTCAAGAACAGAATCATAGTTGTTAAAAGTAAGAGTATCCGCAAGTTTTTGGGCAATATTTAAATCCACCAGAAAGTGCTGCCCTAATTTTTTTTTTGCACGAACAGCCTTCATGAGTATTCTTCCATTAGGTGAAGTTCTGTTTCAAAATGGAGGATGCGGTTTCCGTATCGTTCTTCACTTTTTTTTCTAGTTGTAGGCCCAAGTTCTTTTAAAAAGTGATTTAACTTCTCCTTACTTTCAAAAAAGTGTTGAACGGCATAACTCACACCACCTTGATCTTGTCCAGCAACAACTTTAAAAATTTTAATTTTTTTCAGCCCAGATGTACTCAAAAGCTGAGGGATTAGTTCTTGTCTCATCCACAAAAGCCAATCTTCTTGTACAGAGGGTTCTACATGGGTTGTGACATTGTAAATTACCATGTTTCGGATATGCGGTCAAAACCAGTATAAGGAATTAAAGCTTTTGGAATTTGAATCCCATCTGTGGTCTGAAAGTTTTCCAAAAGCGCTGCTAGTACTCTAGGGAGTGCTAAAGAGCTACCGTTTAAAGTGTGCACATTTTGTTTTTTACCTTCTGCATTTTTATATCTCAATTGTAGGCGCTCTGCTTGAAAACTATTGAATGTAGAAACCGAACTTATTTCCAACCACCGTTTTTGAGCAGCAGAATATACTTCAAAGTCATAAGTCAGCGCTGAGGTGAATCCCAAGTCTCCGCCACAGAGTCTTAGAATACGATAGGGCAATTCCAATTCTTTTAAAATAGATTTAACGTGTTCTACCATAGTTTCAAGTGCTTGCATTGCATTTTGAGGCTCTTCAATTCGTACAATCTCTACTTTGTCAAATTGATGCAATCTATTCAAACCACGGACATGAGCACCATAGCTACCTGCCTCTCTTCTGAAACAGGGTGTATAACCTGTCAATGCTATAGGAAGATCAGAAGCTTGTAAAAGGGTGTCACGAAAAAGATTGGTAATGGGGACTTCAGCAGTGGGAATCAAATAGAGGTTGTCATTAGTCACATGATACATTTGACCCTCTTTATCCGGCAACTGTCCTGTTCCAAAACCTGAAGCTTCGTTAACTAAGTGAGGAACTTGGACTTCTTGATAGCCTGCTGCGGTGTTTCGATCTAAGAAAAAATTGATTAATCCGCGCTGCAGACGAGCTCCCTTTCCTTTATATACCGGAAATCCAGCCCCCGTAATTTTATTGCCCAGTTCAAAATCAATTAAATTGTATTTGCTGGCCAATTCCCAGTGGGGAAGCGCTTCGGAATGTAAATCAGGTGTACTACCAGATCGGAACACTTCTTCGTTATCTTCTTCTGAATTTCCCGCGGGAACTGTTTCATGGGGTATGTTAGGAACTTGTGTGCGCAATTCAAAAAGCTGTGAAGTAGTCTCCTGAAGTTGCTCTTGAAGTAATTTTGTAGCTCCCTTGGCAGCTGCACTTTTCTCTTTTAAAATATTCGCTTGAGCTGTGTCGCCACTTTTAAAGAGTTTTCCAATTTCTTTCGCCATTTGATTGGATTCTGAAAGTAGAGCATCGAGTTCTGTTTGTTTGCTTCTTCTTTCTTGATCCAGTTGAATAATTTGATCAATTAGTTCAGGAGAAGAAAAACTTCTTTTTTGTAGCCCCTCAAGTACAGCTTCTTTATTTTCTCTGATGAATTGGAGTCCGAGCATGAAAATTCTTTTTGCAAAAATAAAGTAATTTTCCTTCTACCCTTATTAGGCGCCTGTTCTTTTACAAATTTCTTGATCTATTGCTAGCTGTGTTTTAAGGGCCTCTAAAGAATCAAATTTTAATTCTTCTCTAATTTTTTTTACAATCAGTACTTTTAAAGAGTCTCCATAGATTTTTTGGTCAAAATCAAAAAGATGTACCTCTGTAGTTTGATGACTTCCGTTCAAAGTTGGACGGTTTCCTATATTCATCATACCTTTATAGCTTGTGTTTCTGTGTTCTACGTCAACCATGTATACTCCTTTTGGAGGAATTAATTTATAGCTTTCAGGAATTTCTAGATTTGCTGTTGGAAAGCCTATCGTCCTTCCCAGACCCTCACCTTGGGTTACGATACCATTCAGTTGGTAGGGACGACCTAAAAATTGATGTACTTTTTCGAAATCACTATCCTCGATAGCTGTCCTAACTTTTGTAGAACTTACTGTGATCGACTCAATATCTTGTGCTGGAATAACGGTGAGGTCAAAACCGTATGTTTTTCCATAAGTAATAACATCATCTACGCTAGCTTCTCTGTTTTTTCCAAATCGGTGATCATAGCCAATAAACAGAGAGGCTATTTTAAGTTTATCTACCAATAGGTCTCGAGTAAACTCTATGGCAGTAAGCCGAGAAAATTCTTCTGAAAATGGATGAATAATCAAGTTGTCTATACCCAGTTTTTTCAAAAGCAACTCTTTTTCTTTTAAGGTGTCGATCAGTTTTAAAGAACTTTGTTTTTGGAGGACCATTCTGGGGTGTGGAAAAAAAGTTAAAAGACTCGATTGGAGGTTTTTTTCCTTGGCTTGTTGAACTAAAGAGCCTATTATTTTTTGATGTCCAATATGCACTCCATCAAAGGTTCCGATGGTAAGTATAGACTGGGAAGAAGAATTGTAGTTTTCAATTCCTTGAACTATATTCATTGGACTAGACCGCACTTAGTTTGCTGTCACAAAAGTACGTTATTATCACAAACAGACGAATTAGTTTGTTTATTTTTAGCCTATTGATGAACAGATGAATTTGATCACTAATAAAAAACGCGTTTTGAAAAAGTGGGAGGTAAGCCTTCTGTTTTCTGTGTTTTTTTTTGTTTCGTCGCTCTATAGTCAAGACAGTTGGGTTCAGGTTTCAAATCCCCAAGGAGTCAACGGATCCTTTGAGGTGTATGGAGAGAGTTATTACCGTATGACCAAGAAAATAGTCTCCTCCAGTGATAATTGGCAAAAAAACAATGTAATTGAAATGTATTTGCCTAATGAAAAGGGGGAAGAAGAACTTTTTGTTTTAACTCCCATAAAGGTACTTTCAAAAACGCTACAATTAAAGTACCCCAACATAAAAACTTATACAGGCTTCAGTTCTTTGAGACCAGAGGTACGACTTCGGTTGACGCATACTTCAAAAGGGATTAGTGCCTGGATGCATATCGAAAATGGGCCAGATTTTTTTATACAACCGTTTAAAGGTCAAAAAAACCTTCATTTTGCGTATTTAAAAATGAATCGAGATTCTAGTAATCCCTTATTTTGTAAAACTGAAGCCGCAGTATTAAAGAAGCAATCTTGGAATACGTTATCAAAAAACAGTGTTTCCAATGAAACGATTACAACTTTTCGCATTGCTATTGCAGGTACAGGTGAGTATACCACTTTTTGGGGGGATAATGACGACAGCAATGGTTCAAACTCTGAAGATGCTCTTGAAGCTGTTGTCAGCACGATCAATAGAATCAACTTTATTTTTGAAAGAGATCTAAACCTCCGTTTGGAATTGGTTTCAGATGCAGGGCTGATATATGAAAATCCCGATACAGATCCCTTCACAGGAAATTTTGACTCAGAACTTCAGACTACTTTAGACAGTGTTTTAGGCGACGAAGCGTATGATGTAGGACATTTGTTTGATTATGGAGAACCAAATGGTGATGCAGGATGTATAGGTTGTGTTTGTGTGTCCGGGAAAAAAGGACAAGGCTATTCTACTCATCCCTTTAAGGATATTTATGGAGGGCCCTATCGCAATGATTATTTTGATCTAGATTACGCAGGTCATGAAATAGGTCATCAATTTGGAGCCTATCACACCTATTCTTTTGAAACAGAAGGAACCGGATATAATGCAGAGCCTGGAAGTGGATCTACCATAATGGGCTATGCCGGAATAACGGGTGTGGATGACCTCCAGCAACACGGCGATTCCTATTTTCACTACTATAGTATAAAAACGATTTTAGAATACACCTCCAGTCTCACTTGCGGTACATCAGAACCTATTGATTTAGGTGCTTTTACAGTCTCTGTGGGGTCGGATCAATGGATTCCTATAGGCACTCCCTTTGAATTGAGTATCCCCCAAATTCTAGAAGAAGAAGAGGCAAGTTATACATACTGCTGGGAGCAGTTGGACAGTGCAGAAATCACATCGAGCAACTTTGGACCAACGAATGTATTAGGTGCTTTGGCAAGGTCTCTCCCCCCTACAACGTCTTCTAGCCGAATGATTCCCAAGCTGAACCGTGTGCTTAACAATCAACTCCTACAAGAAAATCCTGGACTCAATGCAGCTTGGGAAACACTGCCTCTGGTAGGAAGAACAATGAATTGGGGGCTGAGTGTACGCAAACAAACACCCACCTATTTTCAACTTGCCCAAGATGCTCTAAAAATTACAGTAGTAGGAGAGGCAGGTCCTTTTCGTATAGACACTCAAAATACTCCTCAAACCCTAAAAGGCGGGGCCTTAGAAATAATCCAATGGAATACTGCCAATACAGAACAAAGTCCTATAAATGCGGATCGAGTTTCTGTTTTATTGTCCCTAGACGGAGGAGCAACTTTTCCCTATGTATTGGCTGAAGATATACCCAACAGTGGCCAGGCAGTGGTTCGTGTTCCAAACGAAATCAATACGACAACCGCCCGAATTAAAATAAAGCCTAAAAACCAGATCTTTTTTGCAATAAATACGAGCGATTTTTCCATTGAATCGAGAGATTTAGTTCTCAATTTTGAGGTTTTTTCTAAAGAAAACTGTGATCAAAATGAGTTGCGCTATGATTTTTCATTTGATAAAGCAGTTGGGTTCAACAAACCATTTAGTCTCCAAATACAGGAACTGCCTGAAGGGATAAACGTTCAGTTCTCAAAAACAAGTTATTCGTCTAATGATGCTTCAGGATATTTACTGCTCAGGGGCTTGAATAATTTATCGGCGGGTGATTATCTTTTTGATGTACAAGCTACAATCGGTAGCGATACTGAATTGTTTTCTTTTGAGCTAAAACAACGCAGTTCAAATTTTGAACAGGACTTATTACTCACACCAGAGCCTCTTGAAAATGGAGTAAGTGTTAGTCCACTGTTGAAATGGGAATCCAATCCGAATGCAGAAAGTAATCGATTACAAGTTTCTACGGATTCGGATTTTAATACACTTGTTTTAGACTCGCTTGTTTCTACGAACCAATTAAAGTTAAATGATCTTGAACCCTTAACAAATTATTATTGGCGTATTCAAGCTCAAAACAATTGTGGAATAGCTCCTTTTTCAGCGTATTCAAGTTTTGTGACCAGTCCCATCTCCTGTACAACGCTGGCAGCATCAAACTTGCCAAAAAATTTGGTAGATGCTACAGACAATGATGATGGAGCTACTATAGCTACGATCAATATTACTTTTGACGCACCTATTCAAGATTTAAACGTATTGGTGGATTTAACTCATACATGGTTAGAGGATTTGTCTCTATATCTTGAAACCCCAGAGGGGAAACGTTATTTGATGAGCAGTTCATTAGGAGGGTCCGGAGATGATTATACTCAAACATACTTTGATCAGGAAGCAATTATCGCAATCGAAGAGGGAACTCCACCGTTTACTGGAAGTTTTCGTCCCGTACAAGATTTAAGTAGTCTATACGGAATGTCTTCTAAAGGGTTGTGGAAGTTAGTAGTTTTGGATCAATACAAAGAAGATACAGGTTCCTTACGGGCTTTCGAACTTCAGCTGTGTGCAGAAGGAATTTTAGAGTCTAACGCCGATGGTGATTCCTATCCGGATTCACAAGACAATTGCCCTGAGATAAGCAATGAAGATCAGGCAGATATTGATCAAAATGGTATTGGCGATTTATGTGATCTTTTCTCAGAAAGAAATATAAGTTTAACCAAAAAGGATACAAGTTGTCCTGACAAAGAAAATGGATCACTGACTATCAATGCACGGGCAGATTACCTTTATCAACTAGAAATTCTAGGACCCAATGGTTATCAAAAGTCAACGAGCTTTACTGTTGTTGGAAAGACCTTAAACAACCTTGCTCCAGGCATTTATTCTATTTGCGTTACCTCTAATTCATATCCTGATTTTGAATATTGTTTTGAAACTAAGATAAACGCTCCAGAAGAGTTGAATGTTCAAACGCTGTTCAATCCCAACACTTCTTTAATTGATTTAAGCTTGTCTGGGAGCGAGTCCTATAATATCATGATAAACGATGATGTACGGACTGTCTCAGGAAAGCAATCTGTTCAACTTCCCTTGACAAATAAAATCAATAGGGTGATAGTAAGTACTGACAAAGCGTGTCAAGGGGTTTATGAAGAATGGGTTAATCTGGAGCAACAAGCAACCGTTTTTCCAAATCCTGTAGCCAGTGATGCTAATGTGGTGTTACCAAAAAAGGCTCAGGCCAATTTGCATTTAGTTTCCGGAACTGGAGAGTTGCTTTGGAATTTAATGGAGGTAAAAGAGGCAGGTAGAACAATAGAACTCCCTATGAACTCTTTCCCAAGGGGTTGGTATGTTTTACAAATTGACTATGGAACTCATTTAGAAACGATCAAAATTCTGAAAGAATGAAAAAGGGTCTAGTACTTTTAGCTGTTTTTTTATGGAACTGTGGTCCTGATCCAATTCCAGAACCTGAGGCGACTGTTCTCCTTTCTCCTTTGAATCTAGAAGCCTGTACTACCGCGTCTCGTATCAATGATCAAGAAAGACAAGTTCGCTTTCAGTGGAGTGCAGCATTACATACAGACAGTTATACATTGATAGTTCAAAACACACAGACTCAAAAACAATTTAGTGAGGAAACACCGCTTTTAAATACTTCACTGATCTTACCGAGTGGTGTAGCTTATCGATGGTATGTTCAAACTAAAAGTTTGCTTTCTCCAACAATTACATCCAGTGATGTTTGGTACTTTTATTTGGAAGGATCACCCGAATCAAGTCATTTTCCCTATCCAGCGGTTCTTTTGACTCCAGAGGAAGATGCAATTATACAACTCTCAGAAAACTTTGAGCAACTATTTGAGTGGGAAGGAAATGACCTGGACAATGATATACTTTCCTATGATTTTTATTTAGGAAAAGATTCTAATCAATTGCAACTTATGAAGGGAAACCTCACGCAGACCAATTTCATTCAAGAGTTAGAGTCGAGCAGCACCTACTTTTGGCAGGTGGTTACTCAAGACCTTCAAGGGAACGTATCTTATTCTGAGATTAATAGTTTTAAGACTGAATAATTTTTATTTACCATTAAAGCGGTTCATTGTGTTTTGGATGCCCTCTAGACCAAAATTTATAATTGCTTCTGTACAAAGATCCATTCTCTCGGGTAGTTTTTTTTGCTCGCTTTCCTCCCAAGGGTCCAAAACAAATTTGACCTGATCAAAAGATTTTTTTTCTTGACCTATACCGAATCGAAGACGGGCGTAAGTTGAGGTATTTAACTGGGCTTCTATATCTTTTAATCCGTTGTGTCCTGCAGGGCTCCCTTTAGGTTTCAAACGGATGCTGCCAAAGGGCAAGTGTAACTCATCTGTGAGGACCAAAATATTTTCCAGAGGGATTTTTTCTTGCAAAGCCCAGTAGCGAACTGCTTTCCCACTTCGGTTCATAAAAGTGCTGGGTTTAATCAAAACAAATTGCCTCCCTTTGTGTTTGAGAAGGGCGTAACTGGCAAGTTTTTTTTCGGTCCAGAGGAGTTCGTTTTTTGTAGCTAAACGATCCAGAATTTGAAAGCCTACATTGTGACGGGTATTTTGGTATTCTTCTCCAATATTTCCCAATCCAACTATTAAAAATTTTTTCATCTCTAGAGAGGTTGATTTCTTTTTAAACAAGCAATTCAAAAGTCGCATGCTCTAAAATAAAAAAAGCATGTGATTGGATAACCACATGCTTTGTTGTTTTTTGCAACTGTTTTTTTTATTCTTGGGCTGTTGCTTCACTTTCAGCGCCAGCTTCATCAGTCGTTTCTTCCGTGGAAGCTTCTGTTTCCTCAATAGCTGTTTTCATGGTCGCTCTCGAAGTACGTACTTGACAAACAACCGTATTATCTGGGTGAAGAATCGTATAGGTGTCTGTTTGCAAGGCTGCAGTATAAAGTTTGTTTCCAAGCTCTAAACCGGAAATATCAGCAATGATATAATCTGGAAGATTGGATGGGAGTGCTTTGACCCTTAGTTTTCTTTTGTTGAGACGTAAAACACCACCGCTATTCAATACTCCTGGTGCAGCACCTTGTACTTTAACAGGGATATTTAAAGAGACTTCTTTGTCTTCAGAAAGCTGATAGAAGTCTACGTGTAAAATTCTATCTGTCAATGGGTGGAATTGAATGTCCTGAAGAATGGCACTTATTTTAGTTCCGTCTTCTAGAACAATTTCTACCGTATGTGCATTGGGTGTGTACACTAATTTGCTGAAATCGAGTTCCGGTGCAGAAAAATGAAGGGGTTCACCTCCACCATACAATACACAGGGAACTCTGCCAGCATTGCGTAACGCTTTGGTTGCTACCTTGCCTACGCTTTCTCTTTTAGATCCAGTAATGGTAATCGATTTCATGATTTCTTAATTAATTACATTATAAATTTTGAACTTATTGACTCGTTGTAGTGCACATTGCGCATTACTTCGGCGAATAATGGGGCGCAAGATAACACTTTTACTTTATTGTGGCTAATTCTTGGAGGAATAGAATCGGTAACTATTAATTCTTCCAATTGAGAGTTTTCAATTTTTTCATAAGCATTACCCGATAAAATAGCATGAGTACAGATTGCACGTACCGATAAAGCTCCGCGTTCTCTCATCAAATCGGCGGCTTTTGTCAGTGTGCCTGCTGTGTCCACCATGTCGTCAACAAGTATGACATTCTTTCCAGCCACATCTCCTATAAGTTCCATATGAGAAATCACGTTTGCCTTCTCTCGCTGTTTATAGCAAATCACCACATCGCTAGATAAAAATTTGGAGTAAGCATAGGCTCTTTTAGAGCCCCCCATGTCAGGAGAAGCTATTGTAAGGTCAGAGAGGTTTAAGGACTGTATGTGGGGAAGGAAAATCGTTGAGGCAAATAAATGATCAACGGGTTTTTCAAAAAAGCCTTGAATTTGATCAGCGTGGAGGTCCATTGTGATGATGCGGGTTGCTCCAGCAGTTTCTAAAAGTTTTGCAATGAGTTTTGCTCCTATAGGGACTCTAGGTTTGTCTTTTCTGTCCTGTCGTGCCCATCCAAAATAGGGTATGACAGCTGTAATATGTCTAGCAGAGGCTCTTTTTGCTGCGTCGAGCATCAAGAGCATTTCCATTAAGTTCTCTGATGAGGGTTGCGTAGAACCAATAATAAAAACGCGTGCACCCCGAACTGATTCTTCAAAAGAAGGTTGGAATTCACCATCGCTGTAACGCGAAAAGTTAACATTTCCTAGAGGGATTCCAAATTGATCAGCAATAAGGTTAGCAAGAGTGGTGCTTTGTGAGCAAGCAAAAATTTTGACAGAAGTATTCATGTGATGATTTAAAGCACAAATTTAAAAATAAATTTTGCTGTGGAATGTTCTATAAATTAAAAGCTGAAAAAAAATAAATTTAGTATTTTTGACGCCTTTAAAATCAGTATTGCCTCGGTGGCGGAATTGGTAGACGCGCTGGATTCAAAATCCAGTTCTTTCGGGAGTGTGGGTTCGATTCCCACCCGAGGTACTTAGATAATCCGTAACTCATTGTTTAACATGAAGTTGCGGATTTTTTTATTCTTTTATGGCAACATATTGGCAACAAATCTTGTATTTTCTATCGAAAAATTAAAAGCTAAAACTTCTCAAGCACTCCTATCCCAAATACAGGGGCATGGGTTTTAGAAAACGCTTTTTCTATTGGAAAAGGGGGTTGAGATTTGATCTTTAATCCATTTATTCTAACTTAGAGGTATTATTAACCATAAATCAATTAAAATGAAAACGTTATTTAGCCTTTTTAGTTTCTTAGTAGCCTCAGTTTTATTTTCTCAAAATGTTGTAGAGATTCATTATAGACATGTTCCTGCAGAACATATTGCAGAATTTGAAGCTAAAGAGATGGATCATTGGTCTAAAGTAAAACAAAATGCTATTGATAATGGAAATCTTTTAGCAACTGCTTTTTTTAGAGTTGCAGATGCTGGCTTAATAGAAGATGAGTCAACTCCTACACATGCATTTGTTTTAGTATATAAGGATTTTGAACAATTAGCAAACTCAATAAATATTTGGTCTACTGCTGAAAATGTTCTTGGCATGAGTCCAAGTTATGTTTCAACAGATGAAATTTCAAAAGTTATGATGATTCAGCGATACAAATTAATTGACGAATTATCTCCATTAAGAGAATTTAAATATGCTGTTTGGAACTACTCAAAACCAAAAGACCTAGGCGGTTTTGTAAATGAAAATCTAAAACTTTGGAAACCTTATTTTCAAAAGAAAGTTGGAAAAAACGGATTAGCAGGATGGGGTATACTTGCTCGTGTATATCCACAGGGAATGAATGAATCAAGTGTGCTATCATACGATCATTATACTGATTTAGCTAGTGCAATGAAAGCTCTATCTCCCATGGATTTTGACCAATCTATTCTATCAAAATCAAAGATGTCAGAGTATGACCCAAATGGATTTAGATATAGAGTACTTCTTGAATTACTACAGTTTCAAGGAAGTGTTGACTAAACATTAAGCCCTCCCAAGTGGAGGGTTTTTCTTTAACACCAATGGACACAATCCAAATTCCTTCTAGTCAATTGATATCATTGCCTTAACACTGAGATCCTATGTAGTGGTTTTAGGGGGGGAGTTGTTTGGGGAAAGTTTGTAGTGTGTTGGGGTTAAACAAGTTTAATGATTTTTCCAATTATGAACAATCTATTTAGAGGGAGGATTGATAATTTATTTCTTGGACTCAAAGGAGGAGGGAACTTTTACAATGCAGACGGTACAGGACTCAACAGTTATGGATTAGGAATAGATCCAGCACAAAAGATATTGAGTCAGTTTAATCCCAATGTAGGAGCAGGGGCTTATCTTCAAAACGAAAACTATTGGCTATCCTTTTCAATCCCTAGACTTTTTAATGCTAACAGGGATAACGAACTTGCTGTAACAGCAAAGGATAGAGTGCACAATTACCTAGGCGCAGGAGCTAAACTGAGCTTAAACGAAAATTTTTCCATCAAACCCAGTGTAATGTTACGCAAAGTGCAAGGGCTTCCCATCAGTATAGATCTTACAGGCTTTGTAAGTATCCAAGATAGAGTAGACTTTGGGGCTTCTTACAGAACCAATGCGTCATTCTCTCTTATGGCTTTTTTAAATGCTTTTGATGGCTTTGATATTGGCTATGCCTATGAAACTCCATCAGAGCAACTGCTCTCAGGAATAAGCCTTAAAACACACGAGATTGTTCTTAGAATAAGACTGGGTGAAGGCACTCAAACAGTAGAACAAAACGAAAGTACTGGAGGTCCAATGAATCAGTAAACTACTTTGCTTATGAATTTTCATGACAAACAGTTTTTTAAAACTTGAATATTTCAGAGCATGTTAAAAGCCTTGTCACATGACAAGGCTTTTAACATGCTTTTAGTTTTCAACTTCCACAATAAGTTCAATTTCTACTGGTATTCCCATGGGGAGTGAATTTACCCCTACCGCAGATCGGGCGTGTTTTCCTCGCTCACCAAAAACGGCAACCATAAGATCCGAAAATCCATTGATTACTTTGGGTTGCTCCTTAAAATCTGCAGTGCAATTGACCATACCCAAGACTTTTACTATTCGTTTCACCTTACTCAGTTCGCCTAATTCTGCTTTAAGTGTCGCTAAGTGATTGATGGCAGTTATCCGAGCTGCCTCATATCCCTCTTCAATGGTTAAATCTTCTCCGAGTTTGCCGATTATATAATTTCCATCTGTTTTTTTTGGACCGCTTCCAGAAAGAAATAAGAGGTTTCCAGTTTTTACCACCCGTACATAATTGGCTACAGGTGCAGCAACCTTTGGCAGTTCAATTCCTAACTTTTCTAATTCAGATTCTGGAGTAGGAGGAAGCACTTTTGATTCAGAAAGATTTCCGTTGGATTGGGTATTACAAGCTAAAAATCCACAGAGGACGATACAGAGAAAAAGTATTTTTCTACTCATTTATAAAATTTTAATGAAAATACAAATTAATATCCCTTTTTGGGAGTTAAAAAACACTTTGTATAAGGATTTTAAAAATAAATTAGAATAGATTCTAAATAATAAAAATAACCTAAATCTTCTGATGCTACTTTTCCTGAGCGTATATACTATACCACAAAGAAGCTTAATTCCAATGAAAATAGTCCTAACAGAAGATCCAGGAATTTTATAAACAGCCTTAAATAATTAACTTTCTTAAAATACAATAAATGAGAGTCCTTAGGACTCCAAGGCATTTTTGCAATACATCACACTTTTTTTGATTTCTTCTACTATGGAAGAACCTTCTGGTGTTCTATACTCGTATTCTATAGTAGCTGGGAAGGTGTAGTTTTGGTCTCTCATCAATTGTAACACTTCCGCTATTGGGGTATCTCCCATACCAAAAGCGAGGTTCTTTTTGCCGTTTTCTGGATTCTGACGGTCTTTTACGTGCATGCTCATGATGTTTTGATGGTTGTTATTTATAAATTCAATGGAGTCTGTATTGCCAGCAGCAGTGTAGTGTCCCAGATCTAAATTAATTGCATTGTGATTGGATTGCTGCAGGGCTGTATCCCACCAGCTTGGATGTTGCTGTTCGTGTCCGTGATAGGCCACTTTAATTCCATTTTTTTGTGCAAGTTGCCCCAGTTTCAGGCTGTGAGCAGGATCATCAGGTAGTTCCAGAGTTACATGAGAGGCCCCGAGTAGCTTTCCGGCGGTCATTGCGTAATTGATATTAGCATCCGAATTGCCCTTTCTGAGAAGATAATCGGGTTTAAATGCATAAATGCTTACACCAGCATCCTCGTACATCTTTCGGAGTTTTGTAAAATCTGCAATATTTCTTTTTGCACTCCAATTTTCAACTTCTTTATCATAGGATTCTTTTTGAAGTTTTAACTCTTCGAGTTCTTTTTTCTCCTCTTTTGAGAGCTCATTGTTTTGTTCTTTTCTGCTCAATCGGTAGTAGCGTCTGCCATTCATTTTATTTTCAGGTTTTCCGATAAAGGATTCTGCAACACTACCCATAAGTTCTATAGCATTGACCCCGGAATCTAAGATGTATTGAAGTGTAGCTTCAGCACTTTGATCTTCCATGGCACGGAAAGAGTACGTGATTAATCCCAATTGTACTCCGTTAATTTTGGAATTAGGTTTTAATAAATTAGGGATATAAGCAGGTGCGCCAAAAACTTTTGGTCCACCAAGGCTCAATCCTAAAGCAAAAGTTGTTGTAGATCCAATAAAAGAGCGACGGCTGAGGATGGTTTTTTTTGATTTCATATTCAGTATTTGTTTTTTAATACGATTTCTAAGTTAACCATTTTTAATCTCATTTGTACTTTAAAAAAAATACTATCTGGAGAAAGCAAATAAGTTTAACTATATTTAAGCCACTGATCTTCTAGCTGGAAGTAAGAGGTTGAAAAAATCTGGATTTAGTATGTACACTATCGGTTACGATCTGGGGAGTTCTTCTGTAAAAGTAGCTCTTGTTGATACAAAGCGAAATAAAAAAGTGGCTGTAGTTTCTGAGCCCAAATATGAAATGGGGATCAAGGCTCCTCATCCTCACTGGGCGGAACAAGACCCAGAAATGTGGTGGATGTACGTATGTAAAGCAACCCAAAGACTCCTTGCAGAAACCAAAATTGATCCAAAAAAAATTAGTGCTGTAGGTATTTCTTATCAAATGCACGGTTTGGTCGTGTTGGATGAAAAAGGCCTAGTTCTTCGAGATGCCATCATTTGGTGTGACAGTAGGGCTGTAGCAATTGGTGATCGTGCAGCACAGGATTTGGGAGTGGAAAAATACGGAAAGCACTTATTCAATTCCCCTGGAAACTTTACTGCTTCCAAATTGAAATGGGTCAAAGAAAATGAACCCGATTGCTACAGTAAAATTGCATATTACCTGCTGCCAGGGGATTATATCGCCTACAAGCTAAGTGGAATTATTGCTACTACAATCAATGGGCTTTCAGAAGGAATACTTTGGGACTATCAAGAAAAGAAAGTAGCAAATTGGTTACTTGATTATTATGAAATAGATACCCGTTTAACGCCTCCTCTTGTAGCTAATTTTGAAAATCAAGGGAAAGTGACCCAAGAAGCATCTCGGTTAACTGGTTTGCCACCAAATATCCCTATCAGATACCGTGCTGGAGATCAACCCAATAATGCCTTTGCTTTAAATGTTCTCAGCCCAGGGGAGGTAGCGGCTACTGGTGGAACTTCGGGCGTTCTTTTTGCTGTTACAGACAGGGAGACTTCTAAAGAATACTCCAGAGTCAATCACTTTGCCCATGTAAACTACACAGAAAACACTCCTAGAATAGGAACCCTTTTATGTATAAACGGTGCTGGAATTCAATACAGTTGGTTAAAAAAAATGACTCAGCTTACAAGCTTTGAAGCTATGAATTCCCTTGCAAAAAAAGTTCCAGTTGGATCGGAGCAATTGGTGAATCTCCCTTTTGGTAACGGAAGTGAACGCATGTTGAACAACCGCAATTTTGGAGCACATTTTGGCAATTTAAACTTGAATGTACACACACAGGCACATCTTTGCCGAGCTGCTCTTGAAGGTATAGCTTTTGCTTTTTATTACGGTATGGAAATCATGAAAAAGGATGGGTTAAATGCTCGTGTCATTCGTGCCGGAAACGACAACCTTTTTCAATCCGAGGTCATGGCTACTACATTAGCTACTTTGATCGGTCAACCCATTGAAATTTATGATACTACAGGTGCTGTGGGAGCAGCACGAGCAGCAGCACTAGAAAAGGAAGATTTGAAGGAGTTGAGCAAAAACCGAAATAGTGGAGATAAAGTAATGGAAATAACCCCAGAAAAGGAGGGATCTTCTTATCATAAGGCGTACGAAAACTGGAAACGAATAGTCAAACAAAAATTAAAAAACACAACATGATACTGACGGGAGAAAAAGAATTTTATAAGGGAATAGGTCCTGTGCCATTCGAAGGAAAAGAATCAGATAACCCTTTAGCATACAAGCACTACAATCCAGAACAAAGGGTTATGGGAAAAAGTATGCGAGAGCACTTTAAATTTGCTGTAGCCTACTGGCACAGCTTTTGTGGTCAAGGGGGTGATCCTTTTGGTCCTGGAACACAGCAGTTTCCTTGGGATCAATCTTCAGACCCCTTACAACGTGCCAGAGATAAAGCAGATGCGGCTTTTGAATTAATCACCAAGTTGGGATTTGACTATTTCTGTTTTCACGATGTGGATTTAGTCGATGAGGCAGAAAGTCTTTTGGAAACAGAAAAGCGATTACACCACATGACAGAATACCTTGCAGAAAAGAAAAAAGCATCAGGAGTAAAAGTACTTTGGGGTACAGCAAATTGTTTTTCCAATCCTGTCTACATGAACGGTGCTGCAACCAATCCTGATTTTAAAGTTGTAGCCCGTGCAGGTGCTCAAATAAAAATGGCTTTGGATTTGACTATGGCCCTAGAGGGAGAGAATTATGTCTTTTGGGGGGGGAGAGAAGGATATATGTCACTCCTCAATACTGATATGGGAAGGGAGCTGGATCACATGGCTCAAATGTTGACCATGGCGAGGGACTACGCGCGCGCTCAGGGTTTTAAAGGAACTTTTTTTATTGAACCCAAGCCTATGGAACCTATGAAACATCAGTATGACTTTGATGCAGCTACAGCTATTGGCTTTCTGAGAAAATACGGTTTAGAAAAAGATTTTAAACTAAATATTGAAGTCAATCATGCAACACTTGCTCAACATAGTTTTGAACACGAACTTACAGTTGCTGCAAACGAAGGTATGCTAGGTAGTATAGATGCCAACAGAGGGGATCATCAAAATGGATGGGATACGGATCAATTTCCAGTAAACCTCTATGAGGTGACAGAAGCAATGTTGGTCTTTTTACAATCTGGAGGACTCCAGGGAGGAGGAATTAATTTTGATGCGAAGATCAGAAGAAACTCGACCGATTTAGAAGACATTTTTCATGCTCACATTGGAGGGGCAGATACTTTTGCTAGAGCCCTGCTAACTGCTGAAAAAATAATCACCTCATCTGAATATTCTCGTTTGAGAGAGGAACGTTATGCATCTTTCGATTCAGGCAAAGGAAAAGACTTTGAGAAGGGAAAATTGGGTCTTAAAGACCTTGCTAAAATTGCCTTAGAAGAAGGGACTCCTCACAGAATAAGTGGTAAGCAAGAACGCTATGAGAATTTGATCAATCAATTCTTGTAAAATGCTTCAAAGAGCTTGTTTTATTTTAATCTTCTTTTGCCTCTTTCATTGGAGTTGTAACACGACATCAAAACAACATGAGGTTATTGTAAAAGAAGGTATGGTATGGGTTCCCTCAGGCAGTTTTGTTAGGGGTACAGAAGGGCAACAGTCCAGAAGTGATGAAGGACCTGAACACCAAGTCTTTGTCTCTGGTTTTTGGATGGATCAAACTGAAGTTACGAATGATGAATTTGCAGCTTTTGTAGCAGATACCCAATACGTTACCACAGCAGAAATGGCACCGGAGTGGGAAGAAATAAAAAAAGAGCTCCCTCCCGGAACTCCAAAGCCACCAGATTCTATTCTTCAGGCGGCTTCTTTGGTTTTTGTTCCTACCCAATCCTCTGTCGATTTAAACGCCTTCGAAAATTGGTGGAAATGGCAACCCAAAGCAGATTGGAAACACCCTAAAGGACCAATGAGCAGTATTGAAGGTAAAGGGAACCATCCAGTTGTTCATATTTCATGGTACGACGCACAAGCCTATGCCAAATGGGCTGGTAAACGATTACCTACCGAAGCAGAGTGGGAATGGGCAGCTCGTGGAGGAGACCCTAAAGCGATTTATCCATGGGGAGAAGAACCCCTGGAAGAAGGCAAACCCAAAGCCAATACTTGGGAAGGTGCATTTCCTTATGAAAACATACAGAGAGACTTCTTTTTTTATACAGCTCCAGTAGCCTCTTTTGAACCAAACCCTTATGGTCTTTATGATATGGCAGGCAATGTTTGGGAATGGTGCTCGGATTGGTACGATTACAGGTATTATCAAAGTTTCTTAGAGGAGGCAGCAGAAAACCCAAAAGGTCCAAAAACTTCTTTTGATCCTTTTCAGCCCTATTTAAAACAAAAGGTGATGCGAGGAGGATCTTTTCTTTGTAATGATGCGTATTGTTCTGGATATCGAGTTGCTGCTAGAATGAAATCTTCTCCAGACACAGGTCTGCAGCATACAGGATTCCGATTGGTAAAAGATGCTGAAAAAAAGGAGGAAATAAGTTTCTTAAAAAAGTGACACAGTGTCATTTTTTAATTACATTCGTATAAAATATAAGAGCAATGAATATTTTAGTTTGCATCAGTCCTGTGCCAGACACCACTTCTAAAATTAATTTCAAAGAAGAAAATACTGCTTTTGAAACCCTGGGGATTCAGTATGTTATCAATCCCAATGATGAATTTGGTTTGACACGTGCTGTTCATTTGCAGCAAAAAGTTGGTGCTAAAGTTACCGTTGTTACTGTAGGTGACACCAGTTGTGAGCCTATTTTGAGAAAATGTTTGGCCATTGGTGCAGACCAAGCTATTCGTGTAGACCTCCAACCCCAAGATGGATTTCAGGTTGCGACTCAACTAGAAGCTCTTTGTAAAAAAACCAACTACGATTTGATAATCACTGGAAGAGAATCAATTGATTACAACGGAGGTATGGTAGGAGGTTTGCTCGCGGTACACATGGGAATACCTTATGTTCCAAATTGTGTTCATCTTGATTTAAGTGGAAATGATGTTGCACTAGAGAGAGAAATTGATGGAGGTAAAGAGCGTTTAAAATCTTCTCTACCCCTCATAGTTGGAGCACAAAAGGGATTGGTTGAAGAAAAGGATCTGATCATACCAAATATGAGAGGTATCATGCAGGCACGTCAAAAACCTTTGGAGGTGGTTTCTCCTATTGAAGTAACTGCAGCGACTTTAGTGGAGCACTATGAAAAGCCCCCTGAAAAAGGGGCGGTAAAACTTGTGGATGCTGAGGATATAGATGGTTTAATTGATTTACTTACAAACGAAGCAAAAGTACTTTAGTAAAATGGCAGTAGTAGTTTATTTAGAATCACAAAAAGGAACGATTAAAAAAACAGGCTTTGAGCTGGCCTCTTACGGCCGTGCTGTTGCAGATGCCCTTGGAGAACAACTCATAGGAGTAGGATTCGATCTCCAAGATACAAAAAGCATAAATCCCTATGGCATGGATGTGCTCTACAATGTGGACACCCCTGAAGGTTCATTTTTTAATGCAGATCGATACAGCAGCACCATTGCTGGAATTGCTTCTAAAGAGAAGGCTCAAGTGATAGTGGTAAGTTCCTCCGCTGATGGACGGTACTTAGGGCCTCTACTTTCTGCAAAATTAGACGCAGCCTTTTTGTCTAATGTGGTTGATTTGCCTACACAATATAGTCCCTTGAAAGTAAAGCGTTCTTGTTTCACAAACAAAGCGTTCAATAGAACCTTAAGTCAAAAGGAGTGCAACATTCTTTCATTATCCTCTAATGCTTTTGGTTTAAATGAGCAGCAGGGCGATGTTGAGGTTCGCAGTGAACCCTATGCAGAAGCGACAACAGATTTAGAAGTAACCGCTATAGATCAGGCTACAGATAAAGTAAGTATAGCCGATGCAGACATTGTTGTTTCGGGAGGGCGAGGACTAAAAGGACCTGAAAACTGGCACCTAATAGAAGATTTAGCCTCCGTTCTGGATGCTGCAACAGCCTGCTCAAAACCTGTTTCGGACATGGGATGGAGACCTCATAGTGAACACGTTGGGCAAACGGGAAAACCTGTTGCTTCAAACTTATATATCGCCATTGGGGTATCTGGCGCCATACAACATCTTGCTGGAATCAATTCCTCTAAGGTTAAAGTGGTCATCAATAACGATCCTGAAGCACCTTTTTTTAAAGCGGCCGACTATGGAATTGTGGGAGATGCTTTTGAGGTGGTTCCCAAGCTGATAGAAAAGCTTAAAGCACGGAAACACTAGTTATGTAATAATTCATGATTCATAAAAAGGTAGAAACGGTCAACGAAGCTCTTGAAGGGATTCAAAGTGGTATGACCCTTATGCTGGGTGGTTTTGGATTGTGTGGGATTCCTGAAAATTTAATAAGTGCACTAGCTCAGAGTTCGTTTGAGAACTTTACCTGTATCTCTGCAAATGTTGGCGTTGATGATTTTGGATTGGGCCTGCTCTTTGGAGCAAAAAAAATTAAAAAGATGTATGGTTCGTACGTTGGAGAAAATCAAGAGTTTGAAAGGCAGCTTTTGTCTGGAGAAATAGAAGTTTCTTTGGTACCTATGGGCACCTTAGCTGAAAAGTGCAGGGCAGCACAAATGGGTATCCCTGCTTTTTATACACCTGCAGGTTTTGGAACAGAAGTGGCGTTGGAAAAAGAACTCCGAGATTTTAATGGAAAAACCTATTTATTGGAAACAGCATTTCAATCTGACTTTTCCTTGGTTAAAGCATGGAAAGGGGATGAGGCAGGAAATTTAATTTTTAGAGGTACAGCTAGAAATTTCAATCCTTTGATGTGTGGAGCCTCATCAGTGACCGTTGCAGAGGTGGAAGAATTGGTTCCTGCAGGTGAATTGGACCCCAACCAAATTCATACACCTGGTATTTTTGTTGATCGTATTTTTCAAGGAAAGCTATATGAGAAACGAATTGAAAGAAGAACGACACAAAATCCTTAATCATGCCACTTACCAAAAATCAAATTGCTCAGCGAATAGCTCAAGAACTCCAATCAGGTTTTTATGTGAACTTGGGAATAGGTATTCCAACACTAGTTGCTAATCACGTTCCTAAGGAAATGGCGGTTGAATTTCAAAGTGAGAATGGAATACTAGGTGTTGGTCCTTTTCCCGAAGCAGGTAAAGAAGATCCCGATTTGGTCAATGCCGGAAAACAAACCATTACACCCCTTCCAGGTTCCAGTTATTTTGATTCTGCAGTAAGCTTTGGTATGATTCGCGGTAAACACATTGATCTTACCGTTTTAGGAGCTATGGAAGTTTCTGAAACAGGGGACATTGCAAACTGGAAAGTGCCGGGGAAACTCGTGAAAGGAATGGGAGGTGCAATGGATCTTGTGGCGAGTTCAGAAAATATAATTGTTGCTATGATCCATACTGATTCAAAGGGAGCTTCCAAGCTTTTAAAAAAATGTACCCTTCCCTTGACCGGGGTTCGATGTGTAAAACGCATTGTAACCCATTTGGCAGTATTGGATGTTGTTGAAGGAGGGTTTTTACTCAAAGAGAGAGCTCCTGGAGTTTCAGTAGATGAAATCCAATTGGCCACTGAAGGGAGGTTGGTTGTTCCCAAATTTGTTCCTGAAATGATATTTTAAGGATACCGTTGTGTTTTAGTGGAAATTATTTTCATTAAATTAGTATTTTTAAACAAACATTTCAATATGCGAACACTTCTATTGACCTTTACTTTTGTTTTTATTGTGAGTTGCCAATCAGCAGCCGATAAAAAAGAAACAAAAAAGACTGATGTTCCAGCTTCGGACTGGGTTTCTCTATCACCAAAAGATAGTTTTGAAGGCTGGCACATTTTCCAAAATGAGTCTGGAGAAAAAACAGGATGGTCAGTACAAGATGGTGTTTTTACTTTTGATAAAGAAAATGCAAGCGGTAAAGGCAATAAAAGTTTACTTACCGACGCCGTTTATTCGAGTTTTGAAATTCAATTTGACTGGAAACTTTCACCCAACTCTAACAGTGGTTTTATGTGGGGGGTAAATGAAGATAAAAAATACGATCATCCTTTTGTTACGGGGCCTGAAATTCAGATTATAGATGCAGCTGTTTATGGTGATGATCCCGAGCATCAGCGCCATACTGTTGGTGCGCTATACGATATGCTGCCTCCTAGCAATATAGCTTCTAAAGAGCCAGGTGCATGGAACACCTATCACATTACCGTAAACCACAAACAAAATGAAGGTATTGTCGTGCTGAACGGTACAGAAATAAATCGTTTTCCATTGTCCGGCCCGCAGTGGGATGCATTGGTAGAAGACAGTAAATTTTCAAAAATACCTGATTTTGGTACCTTTAAAGAGGGACACCTAAGTCTTCAAGATCACCCTGGTGTGATTTCCTACAGAAACATCAAAATAAGACAACTCTGATTTGAATTGGTTTACTAAATACCGTTCTTTCTTATCTGTTGGGGTAGCATTATTGCTCTCCTTTGTGTTCTTGTTGCCCATCGGTTTAAAGCTTAAGCACTCGATTGATTTTCACAGTGAAACAACAGCTTGTAACTACAGTAAAACCCATTTGCATGCAGCCAGTTCACACAACGACTTGCTAGATTATTATTTTCAGTCGTTAGTAAATTCTGTTCCTAATTTTACGGAAATAACCCCTGTAAATGTTACGCCCCAAAAGTTTAATGAGTATTCTTTTCTTTTCATTTTAAAGACCAATACGGTCCACGGTTTAAGGGCTCCTCCTTTTGTAATTTCTATTTAAAGACAAATATTGAGGGTTTCAATCGCTTTTGAAATCCTAGTTTCTTATTAAATAATCATTACAAACCTAAAATGAAAACAATTAACTATACAATACAAACCTTTTTATTATGCTCGAGCATGCTGTTTTTTTCATGTGAAAAAGAAGCACCAGAATTGGTTGAAGAGCAAGAATTAATTACAACTGTAACACTCGAGTTTCTTACCGAGGGTGAACCCTCTCAAACCCTTCGTTGGCAAATGGACAATGTAAATCCTGAGACAGCTACATTAAAAGTAAACACACCCTACACCGTTCGGGTTGCTTTTTTAGATGAAAGTGATCCTGGAGATATTGAAGACATCACGCAAGAGGTGCAAGAAGAAGCAGATGTTCACCAAGTTTTTTTCGAGTTTTCAGATCTAAATATTGATTTTAGTAGCGGTGCTTCAGATGTTAGAGACAGTCAAAATAATCCACTTTATCTTCAAAGTATTTGGAATGCTACTGCTACTGGGACAGGTACGGTGAGGGTTTATTTGATTCATGAACCTACCTCAAAAACCAGTACTAGCAGATCTGGTTTTGGTGGTGATACAGACGTAGCTGTTGATTTTCCAATTCGAATTATAGAATAATGAAGCTTAGCTTTTCAAAGCTGTGCTTTCTGTTGGTTGCTTTCACCCTTGGTAACTGGTTTGTTTCTGGACAAACCTGTGCCTACTCCCTGAGAGGAAAAGTGATTGATTTACACGACAGTACTCCTATCTACGGTGCCCTTGTTTCAGTCGAGGGCACCGACTTTTTCTCACAAACAGATGAAAAGGGTAATTATTTATTAGAAGGACTTTGTTACGAACAAATTACTATTTCTGTTGAGCATCCTCAATGTATTTCTTTAAAAAAAGAAGTCAAACTTTTAACTCAAAAAGAGCTTAACTTTCAGCTAGAACACCACATCAATGAGTTGGAAGAGATTATTTTGTCAGAGTCTCAATTAGAGACACAAAATGCTTCGGTCAAAGAAGCGCGACTTAGCAAAGATCAAATCAGTCAATATAGTAGCGAAAGTATTTCCGAGGCACTTTCTTCAATTTCAGGAGTTTCTCTTCTCCAAACGGGAAACACTATTTCAAAACCGATCATACACGGTATGTTTGGAAGTAGAGTAGGAATCGTTGCTAATGGGGTTCGACTTAGGGATCAAGAGTGGGGTGCAGACCATGCTCCCAGCATAGACCTCAATGCTTTTGAAGGAGTACAAGTGATAAAGGGGGCAGCAACACTAAAATACGGTGGTGATACTGCTGGCGGAATGATTGTTCTTACTCCTTCCAAGAAAATGTTACAAGACAGCCTTTATGGAGCCA
>Ga0181574_10000165_pt1 | contig 59135 bp, 43 predicted proteins | sample 101ome_24_FD_145600 | JGI IMG/M metagenome (GOLD analysis project Ga0181574, IMG submission 145600) | Coastal salt marsh microbial communities from the Groves Creek Marsh, Skidaway Island, Georgia - 101410AT metaG (spades assembly) | ecosystem: Environmental > Aquatic > Marine > Intertidal zone... | reverse complement strand
TGGTTTTTTTAATTTTTCTTATTATTTGCAACTAGGTTTCATTTATTACGCAGTAATTGGCTTATGCGGCGTTTTTGCCTGTTGCTTTTATATTTGATAACTAATGAGCAGCGCGCCACTAGAGATTACAGCGGCAGTGACAGCAGAGATAATCCACGGATAGCTTTTGTGTTGTCTGTTGTCAGCATTTGTGATATCATCGTACAGGTTTGCTTTTGCACGTTCTGTGTTTTTGGGCAGCAGGCCAAGCACAAAGGCCATAGCGATTGCAACTACTGCGTTGAGTGCGTAGGAGAAGAAGACGGCGCATCTGAAGTCGTCTGTGTCATGTATGTAGTTTGCAAAGTTTGCGTATGTGAGAGCCGGCGTACCGAAGATGACGTTTGGGATTTGGGAGTACATATGGTTTGCAAGTGCCCTTGCGAGTGGTATAGCGGTATGATGTAGAGTGATGGTTAGATTGTATACAGTGGCTTCATGATTTTTCGCACTGTGGACAAGCGCGGCAGTTAAAGGTGGTAGTTGAAAGAGATTGAAAGATGTTGGTAAGAGTTTGCAAGAGTTTGCAAGAGTTTGCAAGAGTTTGCAAGAGTTTGCAAGAGTTGAGTTTGCAAGAGTTTGCAAGAGTTTGCAAAGAGTGGGTGCACATGTGGAGCAAGTGTTGTGAGCAAGACAGATGTGTGTTGTTGTACTACGATACATGTGGAGGTTTGCGACAAGATGACTTATATTTGTGAGCAGTTTTGTACAATTTCGTGCAAAAGTCGTGCGCATGCATGGGTACCTGAGTGCCATTCCGCACATGCTACAGATCAGGTAGAGCATCGCAACGGGCAATTGGTCGAAAAGGTCGGTGGTGAGGAAGAGCCACACGTTTCGCGAAATGTTGAAGGAGGCGCACATGAAAACGATCGTCTGCAGCAGGACAAAGACACAATTTACGATTGCAAGCAACCACTTCCAGTGCATATCGGCAACGTCCTTGCGCAGTATGCAAAGCACGAGCGCCATGGCGACCGTCGTGGCGATTGTGGCGCATTGTTGATAGATTTGACTGATTTGTATCCAGTATCTGCGTACGTCGATGTCGACGGGCGTGGAGAACTGTAGGAAGGCAGGTGCGCAGATACAAAAGATGGCGAATTTGAAAAAGGTGTTGCATTTGCACAGCGTGTGGACGGCTTTGAGAGACGCGTAGATACCGGCGCAGTTGCCGGGGTGTCTGATTTTTCCGTGTGTGGGTCCACACACGGCACATCTGGAGGTTGCGACTTGTTTTTCGGCATTTGTGCAGCAGACAGCGGCTACAATTGCGACAGTGGAGAAGACGCACATGACAATACAAAAGTCGGAGAAGAGTATTCCGAAAGTGAACGTGCCAAGGTGTTTGACGTCGTTTTGCAGAAGCAGCAGCAGAATGTTGCCGAGCACGGATCCAATCAGCCAGAGGACATGGCAGCAGACCATGGTTGACGGCGGCGAGTCCCATGTGTAGTACAGTTCGGAGTTGACGTATTCGACAACAAATCCGTCGTATGCGGCGGTGGAGACACTCAGTCCCAGCATGACGATCATGTAGCAGTTTGTGAGCGTTGTTGCTGCTTGCGGCGCGGTTTCGTTGCACACGGTGTCGGGCTGGTATTTTTGCGCGTGAATGCAATGGAACGGCGTGGGTTCTTCAAAGGTAAGAAAGGCCAGTGCAAAGCCAGCGGCGGTGACAACCCATCCGAGGCACACGTAGCTTTTGCGTTTGAACGCGCAGATCGGCACGTTGTCACTGAGGAATCCGAACACGAGTCTGAGTCCCCAGATGCTGCTGACAGCCGCTACGGACGACGTGTAAAGGTTTGGTGTGACACCCATGACACCGATGTATTCGCTGTACATGGACCCGAATACAATGTTGTGCACGCATCCAGCAAGGATGAAGTGCGCAAAAACACTCGAGTTTGCGAATGAAAACATGTAGACGGGTGTGTGCATGCATTCGTCGTGAGGCAACTCAGAAGTGGGTATTGCACTGCTTTCGCAATGCTCGTCGATGCGTATTTCACGCGCTTCTGCGTGCAAGTCGTCGTGCAAGTCGTCGTGCAAGTCATTACGTTGCGCGTCGTTGTTTGCGGGGTCTTCGGTGTCTGAATTGTGTGGGTCGTGTTGTTCTGTGTGCGTGCTGGTGCGCAATTCAGTTTCGGTGTACAGACCGTCATCTTCGATTGAAAACACAGACATTACGCGGCAAGTGACGCTGAGCCACTGTATTCTATTGCAGCACTAGCCTCGGAGTCGGGTCAATATGCTTGTAGCCGTAGGATTGGTGTGTGAGTTGCGTCGCAACTGCGTGGCAACCAGGAGATCGTTTGATGCACCAGTGTGAGGTTGCACTCCGTGAGTGTTACGCCAGTGTGAGGTTGCACTCCGTGAGTGTTACGCCAGTGTGAGGTTGCACTCCGTGAATGTTACGCCAGTGTGAGGTTGCACTCCGTTGGCGTAACACTCAACTAACGCAAGTTGGTTCTATGAAAAATAAAAGTAATTGACGTAAAACTGATATTTGCTGTACGTTGCTTGTGTTTTTGCCGCGTGTGTGTGCGCATGTGCACTGAATGTCTGGGTTGTACGCACACGCCACGTTGGGTGCACGCTTGATGTGTGCGCTGCATACGCAAGAAGCACAGGCGCGTAGCGCGACACGGACGTTATGTGTATATAAGAAGCACATACGCGACGCAAGTCGATGTTTTATTGAGCATACGCGTGAATCACTTTAGCAACTAGCGTGCACGCAATGACTGTGCAGATAGTATGCGTCAGCAGACAAACTCCAGCAAGCATGGCCGTAAGCTCGACAAACCGCTCATCCACAAAGTAAAGCAGAACAAATTGGCAGATGGTTTCGCAGATGATCTGGACGCACGTCAGGAGCAGCACGAAGCAAATGGCTTCGATAGAGCATCCGAGAATAGCGACGACAATGAGGTATACAAGATTGTACATGACGACGCTGACGACGCTTTTGTTGAAGCGCAGAATCAACCCAATGCCCTGTAACCCTTGCATCAAGAACGTCTCGGTGGAGTCCGTGGGGTTGTACAACTGTTTCTTTGTGCGCGGATGTTTGGTGTGCGTTGCTTGTGCGTCAAGAAGATTGTCACAGTCGGCATCGGTTTGGTCGGTCTTGACGTGTTGCTGGGTACTGTTGTTGCATGTGCTTGCCATTATGTGCGCGTCTGTGCTGTGGTACTGATTGTTTCTGATGCGCATTGTGTAATGTTGAACAAGAAATGGCATTTTTTTTGCGTCATGCAATGCAAACCAACAAAGCAACGCGAGTTTGGTGTTTGCAATTGCTCAGATAGCAAGCGTGTGGAGTGCTTGAATGCGTGCGGCGACATTTGCGTGTTTGGCAGTCGTATTGAGCAACGGCGTATGCTCGGGAACGAATTACAACGCAATGTTGCAAAATATGATCAAAGCGGCTCGTGATCGTGCGGATGTGATCCGGCAAAGTGGCGGCAGTACACGCGGCATGAGGCACGCATGTGTTGATCGCGTATAGTTGCGTCGCAATTCTGTGTAGTGTGACACGCGAGTGTAAAAAGATCAAACTCTGTCGCACAGCCGACAATTCTCGTTGGTGGGGCACTGTAGCGTTTGAGCACGTTGTTGGAGCACTGTAGCGTTTGAGTTTTTGTGTTTGTTGTTGGAGAATTGTGGCACTTACGGGGTTGTTTTGTGTGCACAGTGGTCGCGACGCAGTAGCAATGATGGTGGACTACGCGACTGATAAGCTGGCACATCCGCCTCTTGCGGCAGTCGAGACGAATCTGCTGGAATTGCAACGCGAGACGTATCGTTTACGAGCGGAGTTGCGCACGATAACAGAAGCGCTGCATGAAGTAGGGATAGAGGTACAGATACCGCAGCGTTGCGGGGCGCGAATCCGAGCTGTGCAATCGGAGCGCTTTACGACGGTGCCTCGTAACGCAAGTCAGTGCGGGGTGTGACGCGTGGTATGCGACGTGTGTGTAAGAATAAAAGTATTGTGTAAAAATGTACAAACAAAGTCTTACCAAGACAAATCGAGTCAGATCAAACGTGTACACGTCGCGTGTTGCGTGGTTTGTCTGTGGCGTCGAGGCCATGAAAAAGAAAAAGAACACGACGACTGCCGTCGGCTACATACCGCGCCAATTTGCGAATTTGCGACTGTATCCCTGGCAGCAGGATGTGCTGAACACAGGCAACCAGTTCAACGATCGCGTGGTGGACTGCATTATCGACCAAGACGGATGTATTGGCAAGTCCACGCTTGCTGGGTACGCAAGCCTGAATGGATTGGCAATTGATTTACCAAGTCAGAACGAGGGGTTGAAACTGATACAATCGGCTTGCAACATTCTCTCTGGGAAGCAGTCTCATAAGCCCAAGATTATTTTCTTTGACATGCCGAGAGCGCAAAACAAGCACGCGCTTTCGGAGCTGTACAGTGCGATTGAAGAGCTGAAGAAGGGTCGGGTGTACGATTTCAGACACAAGTACACCGAATGGTGGTTTGACTCGCCAAGGATATGGGTGTTTACAAACGCAGAACCACAGACAAAATTGCTTTCGCCTGACAGGTGGAGGTTTTGGAAAGTGGTTGACAACAAGCTAGTGTCGTATTATTCAGTAGCAAAAAAGTAGTAGTGAAGGGTTAAATGTACGTTGCTTAGGCATGACATTGCTCGCTTGGCACGTCAAATAAAAGAATCTTAAATTGCGTAAAACAGTAAATTGCGTGCCGTAAAAGAAAAAATCTTGTGTGTCGTTCATTGCGTGTAATCAGTAGTGTTTCTTATATGTGCTGTAAATCGAGTTTATTTGTGAACAGTACGTGCTTTGTTGCGTTTTATTGCAACACGCAGCGAAAATTTGAGAAAGAAGGTCTACAGCTAAAGTTGTACTCGCACGTGACACCGGCATGATCGGACAAGCCTGGTTGTGTCGTCATTTGCCAATACTGGGTGTTTGTTATTTTGTTCGGTTCGGAGCACGCAATTGCGTCGTCGTGTGCTGAAAAGTCGTCGTGCTTTGCATTTGCACGGTACGTGCGCAGGCGCAGGTTTGTGTGTTTGGCGAGGGCAGTGGCATTGTTCAAATCACCAGCAACTACAAGATTTTGCTGACTGTTGAGCATAGTTTGCAGAAACTCGAGATGAGTTGATTGTAGTGCTGGTGTGTTTGCAGCGTGCACGGACAATACGCGCAAATCGTTGTATACGGGTACAGACACGCACGTGGCAACAAAGCCTGTTTGAGTGTCAAGTGCGATTTTTTCAAACGAGACGTTTGCTTCGACTTTGGCAAGAATAGCAGTTCCAATATTTATAGGCGGCGGATTGAAATCAGCCGGACACAAGTGCGGGTATTGTTGGATTGGCCAGACGGCGTCTGAGTGCGGTGCAAAAAAGCTTCGCACACGACTGTCGTCGATTGTTTGCACGAGCCGTTGAAAGAATTCGGGTTCGACCTCTTGTAGGCATATAATACAGTTTGTGTGTTTGAACAACATGTTGAAAATTACGCGCATGATGTCGCATTCTCGGTCCGAGTTGATTGGATTTATGCCGGGTACGTGTGCAAACCGATGCGCAAGAATGTTCCATGTTGCGATGCACACTGAATTAGCCATTTGGACACAAGAAAAGAAATGCTTGGGAAATTGCTCGAGAATTGCTCAAGAAATGCTCAAGAAATGCTCAAGAAATACTTTAGAAATGTTGGTCTGACACTTTTTAGCGTTTTGTTTGAATAAATTACAGCTTTTTTTAAGATTAATAGTCAACATAGCGCACATTACATAGTTTGCTGAGTTGCAAAGACGTTGGCGCAAGGCGCAAGGGTTGGCACAACTCTATGTCCCAACTCACGTTTGGCGTACTGCAAACTCTTGTTGTCTGGGTAGTAAACCAAGAAACCACTTTGGCGCTGTTCCTGTGCGCCTCTGCCGTAGAAAAAGCACTTGGTCGCTTGTTCGTGCGCGTGCATGTTGCAGCCTCGTGTCCCGATAAATTTACCCATAGGCATCACACACCGAACCCACTCAGTATGCATCAATCGCAACAAATCTTTGCGGCGGTTCGACTCTTGTTTTATTGCATCCAGCAGTCCGTTCTTGTCAGCTTTGGACAACTGCAGATCGTACAACTCCAGCAACTGCGCGACGTCCCCGCTGGCGTGCGCAACCATTTCGTCCGTCACAGGACGCGTCCGCCAGTAGTTGTGATACTTGGTGTAGTTGATTCCAATCCTCGCAAAGTTTGGTCGCAAACCGTTGGCTTCGAGCACCGTGTTCAGATTCGGACTCCTTGCGCCCCGAGAGAACACAGAGTGCGCCGCTGCCGTGTCAAACACACTCGCAATTTCAATACCAAGAATGTGATACAACGCGTCACAGTCTTGCCTACAATCGTGTATCACACACTCCGCGTGTTCCAGCAACTGCCGAAGCGAACAAATCAACGAGTCCTCCTTGCCCAAATCCTGCACGTCCAAGAGCAACACCGTGCTCGGCTCGTCCGGGCTCTCCTTCAACTCGTTTGTCGCAATAGAGACGATCTCAATGCTCCCGTCCCTGCCCAGATCAACACCTTCCAGGTCCAACGCTATCACCAAATCCGGGACGCTGCACAGAAACTCAACTGTTTCCTGGAACTCAACAGACGCTTGTTCGTTCAACACGTGCGACATCTTCCGTGCGCATGCTAATTGAAAACAACCAACGCAAAATATTGACGTAGTCACGCAGCTCGACATCGGCCAGTTGCTGTCATAACAGCTTGCGTGGTTTGTAGGCTTGCGTCATGTATACATTAGATAAATTGGTTTGGTAAATGTGCACGAGTTGTGCTTGCAGTGCCGGTCATCGTTGAACGCGGAGCAAAAGTTCGTATTGAACTTTGTACAGATCCTAAAAGCAACTTTTTTAACGTGGTACAATCCGACCCCCTGGCCCCGGATTCGCGCACGGGATCTTTTGGCTTGCATTGGATCTTATTTGGCGTCATGCACGCAATTTGCGCACCTTTTGACAATTCGGTTGGAATTTGCGCTGAAATGCGTCGCACGGAGCACATATTCTCAAAAAAAGACGTAGATTTCGCAAGGAGAAGCGCGTCTGTATCGCACGTGAGGACCTCGTTACCTGCAATGGCAAACCGTATCGCAACCATCGGCGACGAGTCTCCGCTGAAGCTGCCAGCGGATCTTGAAACCGAAGCCAAGATAACCACTGCGTTGGTTGAGCGGTGCACTGAGTTGGTGAACACATACGCACAGAGCAAGGGCCACAACGAGCTGCACATTGGCGGGGAGAAGGTCTGCGACGATGTTGGCATCGTGCTGCAGAACTTCCGGATGTTTTACGAGCGTACACGATCCGTGTCTATTAACAAAGGTCGGGTGTGTGTGCCAACGTACACCTCACCGACCGATTTGATTCTTATCGGAGCCGTGGCACCGTTTGGCAACAAGTGGCAGGAGACTGGCGCACTGAAGAAGACGCGGGTGGGTGTGGCGCACAACGAGACCAAGGTGCTCGCGAAGACCGGCAAGACGGTGCCCAAATGGTACGACCAATTCGGCCTGAATGTCGACGCAAGATGGGAACGGTCGATCACGTTGATCCCGGCAGGTGTGCTGAGCACAATGCCAAAGAGCGACGCAGATGACGCCGAGGCCTACGCGCTGCTCGGTGTGCTCAGTATGACGAGCTTCAGTCTGTTGCAGTTCCACACCCGCGTGACGCATTTTGCACGATTGGCGTTCTGGGCCTACGGGCACGTGCAAGGGCTTGCTGTGGACGAGCAGATCGAAAAGTGGGTAGAAAGTGTGATTGCGGCAGAGGATACGGAGCAGGAGCGCGAGCTCGACGATGTGTGCAACGAGAAAGATCTGATCAAGCTGTGGAAGAAGCTGTGTTCGGCGGACAAGGGGCCGAAGCCAGGGCTCGATCACCCGTCGAACAGTGCGTTCCGCATGTTGCCAAAGAAGGCGGACGCTCGCAAGATGCGCGCTGACAAAGCCTACTCGGCCGTCGGGAGCCCGCCGAGTGTGGATGCGGCACATCAGAAGTACGCGGACGAGTTGGCCACCGGTGCAATATGCAAATTCGCAGAGATGCTCAAACCGGGTACCAAAGAGGACTTTGTGGACCTGACGCCGTTCTTCGAGAAGGAATACCTGCGCAGATATGCGCACGAGACACAGACCTCCGCAGAGGACTGCTCGCTCGCAAAGGACGTCGATCCGGAGTACGCACGCGCCCTTCAGAAGATGCGCACGGAGTACATCAACATGCCAGACCACTGCATTGTGACGAGTGATTTTGTCAGCCGGCCTCAGTTCAAAGGCGAGTCTTGTGCGGACGAGGCGGTGTACTTTACAACGGTGCAGAAGGACATCAACGCAGGGGCTATTCTGGCCATCAAGGCAAACTTCTCGGTTGGCCTCCGCAAAGAGTACACACGTGTGCATTCGATCGCCGTGTTGGCCAACAGCAGGTTTGTCTATCAGTTGTCGCTTGAGGACAGCCCGGGGCCGATCAAGATGACGTCGATGGCCGTCGATATGCAGCACAGCATGAGCCTGAAGAAGCGCAAAAACGCATCTGCGGATCCTACCAAGCAGCTTTATTGTCGCAGAGATTGGGAGGTCAACGATTCGGACCCGGACGAAATCAAGCAGATTCCTGTGGTGTGAACACACGTTGCCTGTGGAGGCATTAGCCCTGTACAACGGATGTATGTATACTTTGCAGCGTAAACGGTAGATAGACATACAACTGTTGGGCGGTTGTGTCCAGTTTGAACAACAGATGTATGTCTATCTAGCGTCCGCATACACACAAAACTCACAGCGACATGACACGTATCAGGCGTACGTGCAGAATTACAATTAATGCACGCGCGTAAGCGCATTACGTGCGCGTAAGTACACGTGCGAGATAAATCACATCATTACAAAATAGTATGCCAAATCGTATTTTAATCAAGATGTTATAGTATGTAAACTCGTAGCGCAGTGCGTATGAAATGACGACTAACACGCACGTGCTGTGTGCACTGCAATGCGCCCCTTGCTTTAGTACATTCGAGGATGCGCTGGGCCTGTGTCCGGCACGTACTTGCTCCCGTCGTTTTCGGCGGGCATTCGGCCGCTTGTTTTCGACACAAGATAGTCAAAAAACTCTGGTTGTAGTTGTGCTGCGGACAGGGCAGCATTTGCCACCGGCTTGTGCTCGGCACGAGGGTTCCACTTGGCAGACGCATTCACTGTGCCTTGCACCTGAGGTCGCACACTGTGCTGGAAGTGCTCTGTGTGCTCCTTCCACGTCGCGTTTGGGTTCTGCTGACGGAACCGCTGCATGCACTCGGCACCGAGCGCACGTCGTTTGCTCTGCACGTCGTCCGCACTCGCGTGCACAGTGCCGACGGTCGGCATCGGGGTTTCAAACTGTGCAGCTGCCTTATTCAGCTGATCGTGTCCACGCTTGATTTCCTCGAGTTGCTTGCCCTTGTTCTTCTCCTCGAGTAGCAGTTGCTCGGCCTGCTCGAGCATTTTGGTCTGCGTCTGCGGGTCATCAAAGTTCGAGTTCTGGCCAAGACCATCTTTGCCAAGCAGTCTGTTTAACCGAGCAGCAGCCTTGTTCCGCGCCTCTTCGGCCTGTCGGTGCTGCTCCTTTGCAGTGGCCATACGCTGCCGCTTTGCCTCTGCCGCTTGTTCCTTCATCTGGTCCTCCATCTGCTTCTTTTCGGCCTGTTGCTTCTCAAGCTGCTTCTGCACTTGCTTGAGTTGCTTGGCGGTCTCACGGTGCGCCACCTCGCGCTCCTCGGCCAGTTTCATCAACTCCTCGGCTTTGCGCAGATTCTCGGTATCCTGCTGCATCTTTGCGATTTCGGCAGCCTCGTCGTCCCCAGCAGCAGGCTCTGCGTCTGTGTTTGCAGCGGCTGTGTTTGCAGCGGCTGTGTTTGCAGCGGCTGTGTTTGCAGCGGCTGTGTTTGCAGCGGCTGTGTTTTCTGTCACAGCCGGCTCGGCTGTAGCCGGTTCGTCTGTGTTGGGCGCGGTGGGCTGTGTGGCACTTGGCTCGCTCATTGTACTACAACGTACAACTCCTTCAATGTTGCAGTATAATTTCCCCTGCTCTGTTGTGTAATTTTTTTCATATATGTGTTCGCGATTCTGTTTGGACGCAGTCATGATTCCGGACGTCCGGTAAATGTGACAGTCCTGGCGCATAGGCTCGGCACACACAGACAGTTCCATGATGTTCTTGTCGACGCTGTGCGTGATGTCGTCGGCGGAAAAATACTGCCACACATCTCTGTTAATTGCGGCCTTCATCACCTCTGGGTCCTTGTCCGGCAGCTCCATTTTCAACGCCCACTTGTGCCCAATGCTCAGACCGAGCATCTCCTTGTTCTCGATACGTTCGATCAATTCTGGGCTGTATTGACGCTCGGCGTCGATCTCGGCCTCTACGACAACCTGCCCCTGAGCATTCTTGCGAGCAGCCAACACTTTGCCGACCACTTGGTTCTCCTCGTGCTCGATCAGCACGTTGACTCCGTTCCATCGCTTCTCGTGCAGCCACTGCTCCGTTTCCTGATGACTAAACTCCTTGCACCGATCACCGAGTAAATTGCTCGAGGATGGCGTCGGGTACACAACGCCTTCGAATTTGAACGTACGTGACATATGGCAGCAACGCACGTGCTATGTACACCCAGCAAGCAAATAGACCTTGAGACAAAAATATGGGATTTACGCGCTCAATCGCAATGCTACCCGTATTTATACAGCCACGTCTGGCATTCTGTGCCAATGCGCGTGTTGCAGTCGACTCCGCTCAATTGTTTGCTCAACTGTTTGCTCAACTGTTTGCTCAACTGTTTGCTCTGCGCCGCCATCTCCAAACCGCGCGGATTTGACGGCCTGCAGTCGTTTCACAACGCAGAGAACGCTCCGCGTGACACAGCGCAGGCGCGCGCAAGTGCAGTTGTAAGAAGGCTGTGGAGAAACACACGCAATGCCAACAACCAGCCATCACAGCTTGCGCATTTACTTTACGACCTTGACAAAATAGTGCCAAACAGCTCCACACACTGGCGTCAGAAACTGCACGCAAACCTGTGCGCCGCAGACACCAAGCACTCTGCAGTGCTCGATACGCTGTGCGCACAACCACCGACCTCATGGGCCTGCTTCTGCAAAGCCCGACCTTTGCTGGCGCTCTACTGCAAATGGAATCTTGTCTTCTGGGCAAACGTGCCCAAACACGCGCTCCCCTCCAATTTCACACTCCACCTTGCAAACCCTTTGCATTTGTGCTCCGCTGCCTCTGTCAACTCGCCTGCCGACATCTGCTCGGAGCACAGTCCAATTGCAGCTGTGTGCAACACGGAGCGGACGACTGTAAATGCAAACATACACAACACGTATCGCGACTACACCGGTCCACAAGTGCGTAGCGCTAGACCGGCCGTCACATTGACCCTGATATCATCTACTGGACTCAGAGCTGTTGATTTACGTTCGGCCAAAGATTGCTGTGTACGCGTTGCCAATAGCACCGAGATAAACCGACTCTGTACGCGACTTTTTCCGCACTGCACACAAAATCGCGCTTCGTGCCCTAATACGATCTTGTGGCGGCCACACGCCGAAGTCGCAAACCAACCAGGAAAAACGACGCACATGACAGTGAAGCAGCCATCTACACTGCAACGACACGAATATACAAGCGCGACAAACGAGGCATGCAAACACTTTTTAGTATCTCGCAGCAACTCTGTGTGGCTGGCGCACGTATGCGGTAGCTAAATCTTAGGTTTTGGCACAACTAATGTGCACAACTTACGACAAAATAAATTATACAAAAATGTGTACAAACAAGCGTAGATTCTTTTATGATGGATTATCCAACCGTACCATTATACAAAAAAGTGTACATCAAGATCCACACAAACGGCTCAAGGGGTTCAAACGGCAGGAATTGCTGCCAGGCACATGATCGCCGTCACTATGATTTCTTGCAATGAACCACAGCCAAAAACAAGCACTGCGGACTTCATGTACAGTGCCCGCTGCGTCGTTATGTCCGTGTTGCTCATGCTGGCCATTATGGCCAGCAATTTTTCGAGAATGATCTGAGTCCCAAAGATGACGACAAACAACGTCAGAAGACACAGTGTTCCGAGTAACACCAGCAGCACTACACGTTCGCCGTAGTCCACATTTGGCCCGGCCGTGCGTCCAACTTCTACTTGTGCTGCTAGAGCAACAAAAAAGTCCATCCAGCCGCCACTGGTACTAGAATACTTTGTCGCTTCTATGACCTGCTCCACTGACTTCGCAGCGTTTAGGAGTGGTCTGTCGACCACATACTGATAAAACCGAATGACGGACTGCAGTCCGCCAAGTGCAAACCATTTCGTGATGACCAAACCAGCAACGCCACAGGCTGCCCCTGGCACATGCAGGTTCAGTATGCAGACGTTTACGCACTCTTTGGCGAAAGCGTCGTCCAGTTCCGACGAGCTCCTCTTGATCAAATTCTTGTAGTTGCCAACAATATCAGCAACGAACAAGAGTGTTATCGTCAACGTGATGACACAAAACATGTCATAGCCGCTGACAACAGTCTGCCGTTCCGGCAGCAGTGACAACAAGCTGTATTTTGCCTGATCCTCTCGCAAGAGGACGACCATTTCAGTAGCTGGCAACTCGCAGAGGAGCCAGTATCCAAACTTTGCTCCATGATGCAAGCACCCGACATGCAGCGCCACGTAGAAATAACTACAGACATGCTGTGTCGGGTTTATTACTAATGTATGCACACTGCTCAAGGAATTGTTGACACACAATGGTATTTCTGCAACCATCCCGATGAACCGGTTCACGGCTTGCATCCAAGTAGGTTCCTGGCAAAGGCACAATGCCCCATAAGCCAAGACACTGCAACTGGACGCATACACCAACAATGTCTGCACCAATCGACTAAGATCGTATCTCATGTTGCCTCGGTCTGACTCGTGACACGCAATGTCTCTGGCATACGCGTCACACGCGTACACTCCTTGGTAAACGACTGCTATTGCAGCAGCGCAGACGCAACACTTTACAAATGGCCTCTCTTTGTAGCCATCACAGACAACATACATCTTGGATAGCGTGACCTGTTGACCCATCTCATTGGCACAAACTATTCTCATGTCTGAGTGCAGCCAGCGGTTTACGGCCACCAAAATCATGGCCACACAGTAAAGCTGCATGATGAACATGCCGAGCAGCACGCCGTGTTTTATTACCAACACGTTGTGTGCCACTTGATCGTCTAATACCTTACACGTGTCGTCCTTCAACGCACCAAACCAACACTGCAGTAACAACTTTGCTAATGCAGTGGCAGAGCACACACCGCAAGTTGACAATGCCACATTGTGGTCGTAAAAGAGGTCTTGTGATACCTCTGGAACGTCGCTACACTGCTCAATGAGCGACTTGAGCCGGCTTGTATCCTTCTTGTTTAATGGAATCTCCGTCAAGATGCACACGCTCAATGCAATCAAGCTCATTGCAAGGAGAATGGCCAACTTGCCATCGACGTCGTAAACGATGTGCAAGTTGTCCTTGAACGCAAATTGCCCACATAGCATGCCTGTTGTGAGCAGCAGCTTTTGCCACTGCATCCCGGGCTGAAAATGCGCCATGGACACTCGAAGCAGGAGAGTTGAAAAGCCACGCGTTTCCGTCCACATGGTCTTGCCGTAATAAAAATCGAGCAAGCAGCTCGAATTGTGCATGTAGCGGCAAAGCTTTGACATAGCCGCCAACAGCAGCAACCATAGGATGATGCAACACAGTATACCTTGAATTGCATACCCAATAGGGTACTGAAAAAAGTACTGCACTGCCGCTGCTAGTGAAACAACGGCAGTGCTTGCACCCTCTATGCCCCCATATTTAAGTGCTGTGGAGAAACATCGTAATGGCCCTGTCGACCCTGCCGCAGGTGCAGGTGCCGGACGCGCATTGTTGCGAATTCTTCGACCGCTTGTATCCATCTTGTCTGTTGGGTTGCCATTGTTTGAATTGGTAACTGTAGATCCGTTATTTTGCTTATATACTGAAGTTATTCTGTTTTAAAAGCATAGCGTGTTTGTGTTGCACAAACAGAAATAACATAATATATTAAACACGGTATTATTTACCAAGTGCAACAAAACAATTGTATTTCAGTTTACCAAACATGCTTCAGAACCTTGTGTGCATGCTGCTGCTGCAGATGCCATTGGCGTGTGCATACTTTAGTATGGCCAAAGATTGCAGTTCTGAGCGCGTTCGGTCGATATGTGTCGACCACTTTGGCGTGCTTGTACGAGAGAACACTGGATCCATATCTTATGGTGCAAAAAAGGACATGATAAAAGATGTCCGTGATGCCTGCTGCGGTCAAACGCCTGTGACGTACGTGTTGTGCGAGGACGCCAGCGTGTCGTGTCAAACAGACACAATCAAGTGGCCGTGGTACTCGGTACCAGTGCAAACCACGCACGCAGAAAACTTCTGCTGTGGGACCAGCATTGGGGCGTATTCATGGGGGTACGCAGTTGCTACGGTGCTTGTGTATACCCTTTTGTTGTACACCACTCAAACGTGGCTAAGAAAGCTGTCGCGTCGCGTAAGGACGCTGTCCTTGACAGCATGTGGAAGTGGGGGTGTGGCCGTCACCCTTATGTACAACCTGTTGGGCAGTCCAAGCGTCTGGAACGGTGCAGCAGATGTGCTCGATTGTGCAATAAATGCGCCTCTGTTGGTGCAATCGCTTCTGCACACGTGCCTGCTGTTGCTGCGAAGAGCGACATGGGAATGCAGCGCATGGACTGTAATCTCATGTGCTAGTGTCCTCGTGGCACTTGTGACAGCGTACAGTGCGTACAGCAGCCGCTTGAAAAAAATTGCTGACCAGATCGTGCAATTGCGCAACAATGCGTCTACTGTGTACGGGTTGCAAGTCTTGCTTACAGCACAACAAGTCACTGAGAATCTGCAAGAAAGCAGGCAGATAAACGGTGTACTACAGTCGCAGGAGACATGCTTGACAAAAAAAGTGGCTGCGTCGTTTCGGACGTTTTTTAAATTGGTCATTCAGCTAAAAGGCGATGAGATCAAGTTTGAAACATTGAAAAATGTGTTAAACGAAATTAGCCAAACTTGTTGGCTATTAGAGGATGAAGCACAAATCTTGGAACTTCCAAAAAACGTGTACAGACTATTGTCCGACGTACAGGCTACAAAGTTCGATGTCGAAATTGTCTCCGATGCGATACAAGCGATACAAGCAATGCCTTGGAAAATGGTGGAGGGACAGGTTGAGCTGGAATCGTCTAATCTACAGGACCCCCTAACCCTAACCCTAATGGCAAAAATGAACCAGGTCCGCCTGAAATGCCAAGACTTTAAGCACAACATGTATACGGCCGTGTTCAGGCTGATAATGCGCATTACGTGTGCAATATTGTTTGTCAAGTTTGCGGACGTGGAAGAGCCCAAGCTCACAGAGGATTTGTTGAACTTTTATGGGTCAACAGATCCTGAACTGGTCAAGAAACTTCTCGTCGCACGGCGCACATGTGTGTCCGTGATGCGGGAATTTCCCACTTTGCCAATCACATTTGTGTTTGGTATGTTTTCGCATATTGCCGTGCGGTGGCACTTTGCACCAAACACGACATTAAAATTTGATGTTGTGTTGAAGTGGTGTGTTGTCCCTGAGACAATGCGCTCTTATGACCTTAAGCAAGGTTGCTTTGTCAACCAACAACCACAAGATTGGAAACAGTGCAACGTGCACTTGTTTCTTGACAAAGAGGCCGATCCGGTCTCTGAGGCAGTGGTGTGCATTCATGCGGGCGCAAACAAAAGCCGCCCGTCACGAAACTCCGACTGGAAAACGCCGTTATCTTCGGCAGTGAATTACGCATCCTATCTGTTTCTGCCATGCTTGGTGAACGGGGGCGAGTGGCAGCACACGCCTAATGTGTTGCTGCCGCCTGTAATCCCTTCGCGGTACGGGCACCTGATTGGCGCATGCTACAGAAGATTCTTCTAGCATGCACCCACATCGAGTTGGGTGTAATTTACATTAGCAGTACATAAACTAATGTTCAATCGTACATCATTTACATTAGCAGTACATAAACTAATTTTTGTAACAATCACATTAGGAGTTTTAGGAGTTTTAAAGCATCAGTAGCTTTATTTCGGAGACGTTCTACATGCCAGATAAAACATCTGCAATCAGCTAGGCCTGTTAATTAGAACTGTAACCAGAACTGCTCCCAGATGTGGAACTGCTCCCAGATATGGAACTGCTTCTAGCAATCATGCCAGTCTGCTCGTTTTCGGTAACGACAAGTTCTTGTTCAATCAAGGATGACACCTTCAAAGGTGGCGTCGCAAGGCAGTACTGCTGTGACAATCCGTCGAGCAGGTTTGGCAGCTCGAGCATGAGATAATTGCAGACATTTGAAAGCAGTTCTTCCGCATCATAGACACTCTGATCAAAGAATGTGCCCTTGAAGCCGGATTGCATCTCTTCTGTCTGAATTGTGCACATTATATAATGTGCTAATGTGCCAGAGCTTGCTAATTGCTCCTTTATCTTGAGCATTAGTTCGAAGTCCTGAGTCCCGGATTTGCGGAGGTGCAGGATATACTCGCACATAAAGATCAGGGCAACAAGTGTGACATCAAAGCCACACACATGCGCAAGCACCAACCATGATTGGTCCATATCGGTGACCTTGAAATGGTCTTTTAGATGTGCCCAGCGATGACGTGAGTCATCGCTGATGACATCGGCGATGATGTCGTTACCATCCTTTGCTCGCAGTGGATCTTTGACCATTCGCAAATGGCTGATTGTATCAGGGGTCACGGTATCAAACCTTGTATGCAGGGCAGTTGAGAGCGTCAGTAGAGGTGTTACTAACACGTTTTTTGCACCCGGTAGACTGTGTAATTTACACAAAACCCAGTCCAGTGACTGTGTGACTGACGGATCCTGCTGGAGTTGATGCAGCAAATTGTGATGAAGTTGCACATACAACAGGTGTATCGTGCGTGTGATGGTGGGGAGGCCCATAATGGTCGTACAGTCCACCGATGTAAAGTTCACAGGCACAAGGTCCGCTAAAAAAATAGATTCTGCTGCGTCAGGACTGTTTTCAGCCGCAGCTGCTGCGTCAGGACTGTTTTCAGCCGCAGCTGCTGCGTCAGGACTGTTTTCAGCCGCAGCTGCTGCGTCATGACTGTTGTCTTCAGGCGGTGCTTGCAACACAGTCTCTGATGACTTTGACACCCAAAAAGTATTGCGTGCCACTTCATGTGTAATAATGATTTTCTGGCTAGCCAGTTTAGGAAACTGGATAACCCAGTATTCCTTTAATACTGGCGATCGGAGTGTGAGTGTGGATTTCGACGACACTTTTACGGTTGTACACTTCAAGTTCTCTATTGGAACAAGTGGTATGTGCGGATTTGCTCTGGCAAATCTGTTCATTTGGTCTTGCGAAGCCAGGTCAGTCGGAAGCGCAAGCGCAAGCGCAACTGCATGCGCACCACTGTCTGGATTTATCAACACCGTTGTAGCAAAAGGCAGCCATGACAAATGGACCTTATTATCACTGCTGAGCTGCTGCTTAATCACTTCAGCACCAAAGTAGATCCAGTGGCGACAGATAGTAGGCTTTCCCATGGCTTCAGTCGGCGAGTTTGTCTCGTTGGCTTCGTTGGTATCAGTCGACGAGGTTGGCACGTGCGCTACCACTGCTTTCGACCGATCAATCAACGATTGCATAGTATAAGAAATATACGACCGTTGCGTGGGAAGCACCACAAGCACTGTCACCAAGGCATGCAAAAAGTGCTTGACAATGCCAACTAGGTACGCCAACCGCTTGTGCGGGGTCTGTAACCTGACCGTGTTATTTTGCCGCAAATCAGTGCCCCACTTTATTTCGCATGGTGTTTGTGGTAGCGCAGATGTTCGTCCTTGATTATCAAAAACGCCATGTAGGCCTTTTAGGTCACCTAGGTCGTTCTTCTTGTCAGTATCCATACTCTTGACAGATCCGGCTAGCAGGTCGTCTTGTACCACAGGTTGTATCATTGCCAATAATGGCACACTGGCTTGTTTATCACTCTCAATAAATGAGGTTGATTCGCCCATCCCTGGTGAATAACTAACTCCCCAGTGTTTTGCAGGGCATCTTTGATGAAATGCTTCAATTGGAAGCGACGGATTTAGCTTGCAGACCATGGAAAACAACGTCACAAGGTTTTTGAGAGTCATATCCGCTGACCCTGTATTTGAATCCAACCAAGTGTTTACCCTGTTTAGCAACACAGACCACCTGCGCAGTGCAAGCAGGTCGCTCAGAATCTTGTACCAGCCCAACAAATTATTGTTGTTTTTGACAAGCTCGTCCAGCTGTGTAATCGAATCTGGTAGTGAGACAATGCTTTTTTCACTTTCGAGACTCTGTGTGGCGTCGACAATGCCTTGCACTACTTTAGCCATTGTTGGAGGTTTTTCAGGATTTTCAGTGTTGTCCAACTGTTCCCGCAGTGTCTGCACTACTTCAGCCGTTGTTGGACTGTCTTCAGGGTTTTCAGGCTTAAGCAGTTCCTGCACATCGTGCAGCTCCTTGAGCAGTTTGTCAACAATTGGCGGTATGTCTCCTTCGCGGATAGCATGGCGACAAGCTTTCAAGTCCTCAACCAATTTGTTGACTGCTGCAACCCAGTCTCCGCAGAGCTCGGTCAAAAGCGTCTGCATTATTCGCAAAGGACCATCAAGAACTTTGCAAAGTTCCGGATCCAAGCTCGCCTCAAAGGCAGTTTCAGGAAAATGTTCCTTTAGGAGGTCCATGATTTGTTCCATACTCAACTGTTGCGAATTTGGAGCACTGATATTATAGCCATTGCAGCACTGCTTGAGTGCTTGTCCCTGTAGACTTGAAATTACATCGTGCAGTAAACATGCCAATGCAGCATTTTTTACGGTGTCAGTTTCACTGTGGAAACCGTGTACGCACTTAAACAGTGTATTGACATCAGCAACTTTTGTTCTGGAGCAAGTGTTGCATTTTGTTTGCATTTCATGCAAGGCATTTTTCATGTTTGTCCACAAAGCTGCTTTGACTGTTGCGGCTTTGCCTTCATTGGGATGCAGAATTGGTCGAAAAAAAAATTCGACCAATTTGCTGTAAGGTTCAAGCACTTGTTGCAGCTCTTGGCGACACACTTGTAGGTGTCCTGCATCGTCTGACTGCTCCTCATCGTCTGGCAGTTCTGCATTGTCTGACTGCTCTGTATGAGATGACAGCCCTGCATCGTCTGACTGCTCCTCATCGTCTGACTGCTCCTCATCGTCTGACTGCTCCTCATCGTCTGACTGCTCCTCATCGTCTGACTGCTCTTCATCGTCTGACTGCTCCTCTTTATCGTCTGACTGCTCCTCTTTATCGTCTGACTGCTCCTCATCGTCTGACTGCTCCTCATCGTCTGACTGCTTTTGATCGTCTGGGTCATGCTCCGAGTATTCCTCGGTTGTCGCATCAGTTGTCGCATCAGACTGCTCTGTTAGATGCTCAGGGTAGTACTTCTTCAACTGCTTGACGTCAGAATCTGACTCTGTTGCATCTGATGATAAGTCATCAGATGGGTTATCTGATGAGTCATCTGATGAGTCATCTGATGGGTTACCTGACGCGTTGTTCCCAATATCGAGTGTAGTTGCGACTACCTGTCTTATTTGCGTAGCATTGTCGCAAAACTGATCCGGAGTGTCCCGCAAATCACGCCTTTTGGTCGCTGGAGTGGCTTCAGGAGACCCCGGTGGCGTGTGCTGCATTGGCATGGATGGGTCAGCGGTATTATCGCAAGGTGTTTCAGCCGACATGTTTGTGAAACGTTTCCTTTTTTCATAGGCATGCAAGCAGCAGGTGTTGTGTGCATATATAGTTAGCAGATCTTCTCTAGCAGATGTCAGGTTTGAAAGCAGGTATAGGCGCGTGCTTGATATGACGAGCTTGACATGACCAGCGTGAGGCACATTGACGCGCAGCGTTGTGTTTGAGCATACGCGGAGTGCATACTTTGCATGTTGACACAAACCTGACCACGAGCGTTGCAAAGATTCGAACCGGTGTTAACATCAGAGCCTGTGCGCGCTGGTTGTCGCGACATGTGACTACGCGCGGATGTGTAGCACTGCAGGTACAGATGACTGTGGTATCGGGTGGGACTGCCAACAAAGAGAGGCACATTTGTGGTGCACGCAGGGTATTGTAGTTGTCCGCAGTGGTGCACACGCAAATCATTTCCGATGCGGAGGCGTTTGCAGCGGTGTGGTCGCAGCTGTTTTTTTATGCACTGATTTTTAACGGATTTTTTTATAACGGATTTTTTTATAACGGATTTTTTTGAATAACGGGTACCTGATACGAGCGCTTCGTAGCCATGTGTTCGCGTGCTGGGATGCCAGTTTTCGCTTTCCTGGCCGGGAAAGCGCAAGTTTTGGCAAAGTTGCATTTCCCCGGCCGGGAAAGTGCAAATTGCCGTTAGAGCTGAGATTTGCGTTTTCCCGGCCGGGAAAGTGCAAATTGCCGTTAGAGCTGAGATTTGCGTTTTCCCGGCCGGGAAAGTGCAGATTGCCGTTGGAGTTGAGATTTGCGTTTTCCCGGCCGGGAAAGTGCAAATTGCCGTTGGAGTTGAGATTTGCGTTTTCCCGGCCGGGAAAGTGCAGATTCTGAAGCAAGTGGCTCTGGTGCGTAAAGTGAGCTCATCTGAGTACATCCAACATGCAAAAGGGTGCACAATGTGTCTGATTTGCACTATGGTCTTTTTTTGGGTTTTTTGGTTATTTTTGGGTTATTTTTGGGTTTGTGAGTTCGAGTGTTGTTGACTGCGTGTTTGTGTTACAGATTTTAAGTATGGTGCACGCGAGCAGCTCACTGAAGGAGGCAAAGACATTTTTGATGGTTTTTCACATTTTAGAGGGCAACTTGCTGATAAGAATTCTAAGCTTTGGGAAGTAGAAAACACAGAGGAGCCGTTAAAATGCTGGAGATATCCATCGGGCAATGTGTGGCATGTGACAATTGCGATCAAAAGTTGCACAGACAACGAACACAAGCGCGAGGACAAGCGCTTTTGTGTGAATTACCCGTTTGACACAGAACGTCTGCCAACAATCTGTACATGGGACAAAGAGGGCATGCGCGTGTTTTCTGTGGAACGGGCTTTGGCATGCTCGATAAGCAATTTGTGCATGTTGCTTGATTTGTTTGCACAGAGTTCGGTGTTGGACATCAGCGCACAATGCGGAATCACTCACAGAGGCTGTACTATGCTGCACAAGTCTATGGTAGCAGCGGCAGCAAACACAAGCTGTGGGGCTGAGACTGCTAACTGTGTTCAAAACACAACAATTGGCTCTGCAGATGACGACTCAGTAGCTGCATTGGTAGCAGCAATGGGTGATGTAAGCTTGCTGCCGACGTCGGTTATTGATACAAGCAGTTTTCCCGCATTGTATGTGAACAAAGATTGCAAAAAAGCACGGTCACTTGACTACGCGGATGCCGGCAGCTCGAGCGGCAAGCTGCGACGATGTCCACGAATGCCAGTGAGAAAGTCAGACAAAAAGCCATGAAGAATCGGAACATTGTGATCCAGTTTGCTTATAAAAGCGTGATTTACTGTGATATTTTAATACAGCCGTTTGTTATAGCTAAGCGTTGATTTTTGGACTAGAGGTTTATTTTTGTATCTATTACGTAGCACAACGCACATAAAGCACGCATTGTGCGTACGCATTGTACGTACGCATTGTACGTACGCATCGTACGCGGTGTTTACACGCCTGATACCTTTAGACTGCGGGTTGTCGTATGTGCTGGTTGTCGGGAAGCTTGGAGGTCCACCAGTAGTCGGTTGTTTTCCAAGTATCAATCATTTGATGCGCAGTTGAGCGTATTTGGTCAACGTAGTGTGCTCCTACGTGCGTGGGGTTGTTTTGGTGCAGTTGCGACCATTCGGAGACGAATCTGTGCTGACTGTCTGCATGATGCTCAAACGCATGTTCGACGCCTGTAGTGCGTCGTTCGATTGCCTGGGCAACTCGTTTGTTGTGCATGTTTGCGTACTCTTTGTCGTCACTGTGCGCATCTATGTCGTTTGCGGCTGTTTGAGCCAATTTGCCAACTCCGTTGCAGTGGTACAACTCTACGACAAGGTCAGCAATGTAGTTGGCAAACTGGTCTCTGCGAGTGGGATCTTTTTTCCACGGCGTGCCGTCGGTGTCGAGAGGCCACAGAAAGTCTTCGAACTGGCTCATGAGCAACTCGACAATTTGTGTCCGTTGGGCCGCACGGTCGGCATTGTGCAGGTGATTTCCTCGCAGTAGGATTTGAAGCACGTAGGGTGCGAATCGGACATTTAGACCCTCGGGGTCTGCTACAAAGAGTCGATGAACAGACGGCGGGTTTTCGGGTCGTGATTTGACAAGATTTTCGATGTGCTGTTGGGCGCACGTAAGTCCTAACGGCACGTCCGCCGGGATGGTGAATCGGGGCATAGTTTGCACCTTTTGCCGTTTGCGTTTAGGATTGAGGACGGAGTGAATCCGGCTGTTGACGTATCGTTGGTTGACGATTTCGGCGGATGCGTTGCCTGATTGCATACGCTGCACGTCTGCAAGATACGGCAGATGGTTGTGTATGCCGGCCAAATCCGACGGGACAACTGCAATGTGTGAATTCGTGACACATTGCAATCTCAGAGACTTTGCACTGAGTTTGCGTTCGAACTTGCGTTGATAGTCGAGCTGGCAGAAGTAGAGCAGGGCATGGGTGCTGATTTTGACGACTCCGTGCACCAGATCATTGACCCAGCTGCGTTTTGGAGCACTGCCAACAGATTTGGAATCGATGGGTTTGCTGAAGAACGGAAAGAACTTTGAGAACGGCGACATTGGATTTACAGAAGCGCCGGAGTCGACCCAGCACTCGTTTGTGCGTACGAGTTCGGACTTTGTGAGCACGTCTGACGATAGTTTGTGTTGCCTCATTTCGGCCTGCATTGCGTTGAGTGTTATCGGGGTGTCTTGTGGCAACAGAAAGTCGAGATCCAGATGCCGCGTGCTTGCTGTGTCAAGCAACAGATCAAGTTCGTAGTTTGGTTGCACCGTGAGCCACGGCGATTCGTTGTCGAGAAACAGATGCTTGATGTGCCCATTCACCTGGTCTTTGTTCATCTTGTTGGTTTTGAGCATCTGAGACACCACTGCGCAGAAGCTGTCCCATGCCTTGTTGTTCTGGCCAATGTTGAGAACGACGTAATTGAGGTCCACGGACTGGATAGAATTGGGAGTCTCACCGGGCGTGGCAAACATGGTTGCGTACGTGCCGTACTTTTGCTCGACGATGATGCGCAGAACAGCGCGCATGATTGCGGTCAGCTCGGACACGTACAGTCTTGCAATGAGCACCTGCTGCAGGCCGGCCCATGCGTGAGATAACGACATGACCATTTGATCTTGCAGTTTCAGAATGTCGACAGGTTCGAAGCTCCCGGAGAGGATGCCGTGCTCTCTACAGCAGCTGCTGTCCATGAGCCCCACGAGCATGATGACGCGCGACATAAGCCGTGCCTGGTGAATCATACGAGACGCGGGAGAGAAATTGAGCGCTTTGAGAGATTTGTTCAGTTGATGCAGCGCTACCTGAAACGCCGTCTCGTTGATTGGGTGCATCAGTTTTGACTCGAGCAAGATGCCAATCAGGCCGAAGAACCACTGCTGCTGGCGGAAGTACAGCTGTATGTCCGTATCTTCTTGTTGCTCCCATTGCTCCGTGCTCATGTTTTTTTGGATTGTTTTGTCACACGGCGTTCTGCCCTCAGCGTGCACCTGCAAAACCCCGTGGTCAGCAACTAGGAGCAGTCAGCACGAATGTGCTGTCAATGCGTCGTCACGCTACCTGCACAGCCGCAATGGGAAAGAATCTTGACAGCACGGCCGACGCAACTTGAGACCACGGATCGGACAGATTCCCGCCTGCCATGTTGGCCCGAAGAACCTTTTTCTTGTACTTCAGATTCTGACGTTTTCCGTGTTCCATCAGCCCCGGCATTGGCGTTGTCGTGATGTTCAGATTCTCGGTGAGTTCGGACTTGAGCGCATCCTGTCTGCTGCTGCTGGGATCGTCTCGCGTCTGTGATCTGCCGTTGTTTGGTTTCTCAAGATGATCGGCGACTTCGTGAATGGCACGGACTTGCATCTCCTGCGGCCCCTCGTGACAGCGATGGGCAGCGTCGGTCATGTGCTGCTCCGTGATGAAACTGCCCTCGATCATGAGCCGTTGGAGCAGATCAAGTGCAAAGGATTTGCCGCAGTCGGCCCCGCCGTACACGAGACAGTTGACGAACATACCGTCGTGAGGAATCATCGAGTCCAAAGCTGCCTGGTGCATGAACAGAAACGCTCTGTGGAGATGTGCCACTCCGAGCTTCTCGTACAGCCACATGAACTTCTGCAGGGTGTTGCAGGATTCGGACATATCCGGCGCAAATCTGCCACTGAACCATCTACGCACGGTCTTGGACGAAGCAAGCCCATTGCCTGGCGTCACGCCGAAGCACAGCACGTGTCTGACGGATTCGCACACAGATTCGTCCATGATCACGTTCTTGAAGATGTGATGTATGGCTTTTGCGGTGATGCCATCGGCCCCAATGTACGAATTGATTGCGTCTTGTGCCATTTCGCCGCGCGAGTTCGAAATCCACGCCTCCGGGTCTCCTTGGCAGTCGCGCAGTTGTTGGATGCGTAGCTGCTCCGTTTGCAGCATTGTCGTGTACTTTTCGGCGAGCTTGTCCTTCTCCGTATCTGTGCGATCGACGACCTCCGTGCCCTTGAACACGGTTTGGCGGACTTTTGCAATGCGCGTCTTGTCGGAGGCTATACACAGCTCGTGCACCGGGTCCGGTGCTACCAGCTCTTTGTGCAGGTTGAGCTCGGTGTCGACTGCACATGTTTTACGGGTCTCAATCTCTTCCAGATGCTGCCACATGCACAGAAACGAGATATCGTCGATGTGCGACCGATCTGTGAGCGTGCAGTCAAAAAAATCGAGTAAGAACACACATCTACGCATCTGCTCGGGGTTGTCGTCAAACGGTTTCGACAGATTGATCACATCGTAGTGGCTGGCACACGGCCGGTTGGTGTACGCCAAAGGGTCCAGCTGCAGCGGGTGTCTCAAAAACGCCGGTGCTGTGGACTCCGCGTAATTGAGCTTGCTGATTTCGTTGCGCAGTGACATTACGTTCTCAATGCAAAGCGGCCGGAGCTTGTCGCATTGTTTCCAGCTGTCGCACCACGGGCCAATATTCTCTCTCCACAGTCCGTTCGGGTGTCGAAGCACAGCGTACACTTCGGGGTCGTTCTGAGTCACAGCCTGCAGTGCTGAAAGCACACTAGGACCAATCAGTGTACGGCAAAAGTGAAACCAGTCCTCGTGGCCGTTGTAGAAGTTCTCGGTGCGCAACTTGCGTTTTGTGATCACACCGAGCACCTCCAATATGTCTGTTGCCTCAGGTGCTGTCTTCTTGGGTCGTTTGCGACCTGTAGGCTCCGCTGGTGCGTCGCGCTCCGCCACGTTCTTCATGCACAGCCCATAGAGCATGTCGTTGAAATCCTTGCACACGACACATGCGGGTCGCAGGATGACCGCCACCTCGCGGATCCGGTACGCCTGCTTGGACCCGTCGATTGTGTCCTTTTCGCACACCTCGGTGTACGCTCGGAGCTTGCACAATGACGCCAAGCAAGCCTGCTGTACGGACTCTGCCAGTTGCTGTTTGACAAGCTCATCTGCGCTGATCTCGTCGTCCTCCACCGGCTCGGCGTTTCGGCGCTTCTTCTGCCGTTTTGGCATCAGAGTCTCTATGTACTCGTCAAAAATGCGCACGTTGCTGACAGAGGACAAACTGAAGAAGTCAATCACGTTGTCCGGAGTCTCAAACAGGCTCTGGGCTGCCTCCAGTCTTGAACCCACAAACTCTACAAACTTGTCGAACTGATCCTGGCATTCTTTCAAATACTTGGTAAACTCCAAACATAACCGCCGGAACAAATCGTGCGCGATTTCTCTGGGGTACGTGTCATCAATGCCACCTTCGAACACGGTGCCGTTCACACCCTGCTTGACCGCATCCGCTGGATATCCTATGCATATCTGCTGCAAGGCTATAAACTCTTGCTCTTGCTCCTCCTCACTCGGTATACTCACGGGGCCTCGGTTGCAAGGCAGCACGTACGGGATATTTCGACCTGACGAACATATGGCTGCCAACATTGCCGAGGTGCTCCCAGAACTGTCCCAAACGGAGCACAAAGCAACGGCATAGCCGTACTTGCATGGTCATTTTTTTGAGAACCAGTTTCAAACCAAGCCCAACGACGCACCTCCGCGGGACTCAGGGCCTTTGCACAGCACGCGACGACTGTCGGCACAGACGTTCGAGTTTGAGCTCAGTGAATCAGTCGTGTTTCTGTGCAGCAGACTATGATAAAAACTTACGCATTTCAAAATCAGTAAACGTACATTTATAAAAACTTGCGCATTTTAAAATCAGTATACGTTTTATTGCAGCATTGGTCACGTCGACTGCTACGTTACGTTCACGTGTATATTGCAGCAGCGCACTTTGTTCACCATTCTCTGGTCATTTTATTACGACAGTGTGCACAGACCGACCTAACAGAGCTACTGACCGTAGCCGTTTTGCAGCGCTTGTCTCATCCGCGCAAGCAATGCGTCTGTGCACTGAAAAAGCTTATTGGATTTTGTTTTAGGATCGTGCCGCAACACAAACGCGTACTTTGCGCCACCGACAACAGCTTGAATTGCAGCTTGAAGCATTGCGCGATTCTTCCACGTGTCGCGCATGCTGTCGAACGGCACAGCCAGCTGGCCACGGGTCGCATGCGACACAAACACGTCTTTTGGACTGCACTTGACCTCGACGACCGCTTTGCGCGACTTGTAGCTGCCGAGCAAATCGGCCACTGGCTGCACGTCGTACTTGCTCGAACGTAGGGTCTGCTGCGCGTCTGTGATTCGGATCTTGTTCTCGCGTAAGAAGTCCAGTACGCGGTGTGGTTTGCGCGTTCTGACAGCGTCGGTGAGATCGTCGTCCAGTTCAGTGCCGCGCCTGATCGCCCGTTTTGCACGCAATGGGCGTGCCGCGCGTTTGCGCACGCCCCGGCCTTGATTAAACGTTGCAGTCACAAACGACGACTTGATCACGCTGTGAGCTCCTGGCATTGCGTGTAGAACGTGTGCTCGGCTCGTAGCGGCTCGTAGCGGCACGGAGCCGTCTCGGATCCGTCTCGGATCAGAGATACGTTCGGATCGAATCTCAGTGTATCACAGTACACACTGAGCTCAACTACGCTGTACTTTTGAGATTAACACTCCGATCGGCTGCGCTCGTGCCACCAAAGAGTAAACAGCAGTACGAACAAATACAACCACAGAGAAAAAAACTGCTGCACTACAAACGAAGTTTCGAACAACCTTGCTATGTCAGATTCCGCTCGCATCTAGTTGCATCACTCGCAGCTTAATCAGACGCACGGGTAGCGTGTATATATATATGTTTACGCTGTATCAATTGGCGCTGTGATACGCGCGGCGCTTGCAAACCGCTCGGCATACGCGCGACGCGTGCATCCCGCGCGTGGTGTGCGCACGCATGCGTGACGCATGCGCATCACATTACGTGCACACGCATGCGTGACGCATGCGTCACAACACTGGCGCATGAATGAGACAATTCAGGGCGGCGTACGTTTTGGCCTTGCCGGGAAACGACGATATTTTTGACAACTTGTCGTCGATCCGCAGCACTATTGTCTCGACGTTGCTGCTGACAATTTTTTCCTGAACACCCGTAAGCTGTACCAACATGGCTTTGATCTGTTGCAGCAGCAAATTCGATGCTCGGCGACCCGTCGAAAAAATTGCTGTCACAGACCCTGGAACACTCACAGCGAACGCCGCCACAAACATAGACACTGCGGTGGTTTTGCCAAAGCGACGGGGTGTGATTGCCATAAATTGCTGTCGTGATGACAGAATCTTGTGCTGTTGCATACCCGCCCGCATTGCCGCGTCCGAATCGTACTCGAAAATCTTCTGTAACACCGAGCCTACCATACCGCGGTGTAGCTGCTTCTGCACCTCCGATCGACGATACTCAAACTGATCCAATAATTGCATCAGATACTGCAGCGTGCAGAGGCCGTCCTTTCCCTCGTCGCGTGGCCTTTTCTTGAGCAACGATGATGTTTGCACATCTGCTACTGACTTGATCACAGCGTACATACTGCAATTTCGTTCTGTAGCTCACACAATGATGCACACCGATGATGCAAGTTTATTGAGAATACGTTCAATCAAATTTTTGCTACAATTTGTAATGTATTTTTGCAAAAGAGTTTGTTTGTTGTATTTAAACACAGCACAAATTGTTCTGCCACTGAAACACAACAGTTAAAACATCACAGGAAAATGCTTACACGGAAGCCGCGAGAGTTTGCCACCCTCACCTATCAGCCGGGATACTATTTTATCCCAGTATGGCTTGTGTTTGCGAGCACAGTGGAAAAGCAGCAAGATTGCACCGCGCACAGCGTGGAGCATGCCTGTGAAGTCGAAGAAGAAAACAGGCACATGTTTGCCCTTGTGCACATTGATGCAAATGGCATCATGATACTCAAGGATACCATACGCGATTGCAATGCACCGGCAGATAGTCGACCACGGAAATTTGTAGAGGGCACGACGTTCACCGTCTCCGCGTCGTTGACACGACGTTTTGATGTTCTGCCAGTGAATCCCAAGAAAAACAACGTCGCACGTCCAATATACTTTGTGTGTGCACTCCATGTTGCTTTTTGCAATGTGGTTGATACAGTCGGCGCCAGATTTGACAGTATAGTAAATTTGTTGGGACTCAGAGTTCGCGAATGTCCAAGGTGTCCGCTGCCGGGCAAGGATGAGACAAACCAGGAGCGCATGCTGCGCCTGTTCAAGTCGTACTGGGAGCAGATGTCAACTAAGACAAAGCAGCAGCTGGTTGCGTTTCTGGTGTATGACACGAGCCCATATTTTGGGTCAGCACTCTTTGCCCCGACTACTCCCCCCTACGCATATATTCTATGCGTACAGCAACGCAACAGTCGGTGTGTCACTTGCAAAATTTTGCAAGTGTTTGTCTACAAGGATCACGAACGGCAAGGGATAGCATCTCTGCTTGTGCGTTTGGCACGGAGCTTGACCTATCACACGGCCTATACAGCGGGTAACCCAGCGGGTAACCCGTCGCCGTGTGCCCACGTAGCTGTGGAAATGCCTGCGTGTCTCAATGAGGCGACTCTGCCTTTTTGGCAACGCAATGGATTTGAAGTGCGTGAACCCCCACGGGGTATGCCCTCCCAAAGGATCACTTGTATCTACAATCTTGCACAAGGCAAGCCTCAACTTGAAATGCCAGAACTCGTTGAGGCTTATTGTATGAATTGCAATATTGCGATCGGATCGTTTGATGCGATCAAACTGGAGCCTGTGAAACGGCACACGCCATCCAAGCAGAGATCCAAGCGTACTCGTCAGTGAAACGCATAAGCGTTACGCTCTCATTACACAGTAAGTCCAAAGTGATATAAACTTTGTGATGTGTTTACCTAAATTTTTTTAATTACAAAAACACGCTAGTTGCAGTTTATACAGCTGCTTGCGCTGCGCAATAGTAAGCAACATTTGAACCGGTGTGCACGGTTTTGTGTGCGAGTGCGACATACACTTTACATGCACGGGGCACAACGTGCTGCTTGTGTGTACGTCCAGAATCAGTCGGTTTGAACTATGATCCGCGTAGTCCTTCCATGGACACGTCGCACAGTCTGTGCGCAGCACAACAATTGATTGAAACGGTACAAACTCGTGCCATGGTATGTCGGACGAGCTCATTAGCGCATCACGGCACGAGAGTCTTGGGTGACATTGTACGGGTTTGCCGACGAGCTTGCTTAATGCGGCGGAGCAGTAATCTCTGAGTGCAAGTGCCAGTTGCTGACGCGCAGTGCTGTGTGCGTTTGCGCTCGGGGCGGTCCTGCGGACGACAGACGCGTGACGTGTTGCTTGATGCACCACACGGGTCGATTCCGTCAGCGCTGCACTGCATCTGCGTATGAGCGTCTGTATCGGCTTAGAGTTGAGTCTGTCGCGCACAAGCTTGGCCCGTGTCAAGCAACTGGTCCAGTCGACGCATGACTGCAGCTGAGTCGAGTCGGTGACGTGCACTAGCGATTGTTTGCATGCATTTGCGCAGCACGTCGCGTCTTTGTGGGCACGTAGTTTGCCGTGTGCGTAGGTTGCCAAAAGTCGTTTGTGTTGCGCGGCATTCTCTTTACCAAAGCCATACACGCACAGATTACTTTTGCTTGCAAACGTATGCAAATCGTACACGCACAGTTTGCGCAGTTCTTTTTGTGCTATATTGTCTATCGACGCGATTGCAATCAATGCGGCTAAATGGCTGTTTGGAAGTCGCTGATCGATTCTGATGTGGTAGTGCCCCGGCGTGCTGCTTGAGTACAATTTGCCACCGGGTGTTGCGTCGAACACGCGTGCGCACTCTTGTATCAACGCGGACATTATCGCTTCCAGTCTGCAAGTGTCCGAGGTATCACTAGCAGCAAGTCCGTCAATGTCTACTACAAGATAGCACGGCTGCGACGCAGTGTGGCAAACCTCGTGCACACACAGCTCCGCTCTGTGCGGCCAGAACCGGTCCCACATAGCCTCGGTGGTCATATGCACAAAGCACCGACGCCGATCCGCAAAGTGCTCAATTTGAAACACTACTAGTTCAGGATTTGGATCACAATTGGCTAACAACGCGTCGAGCGTTGCGTACGAATCGATGTGCTCGCTGGACATACCGAGTTTCCGCAACGCGTCAGTTTCCGCGCCATTTTAGCACAGCATATGTTTTTGACAATTTATGCGCGCGCTCGTGACTTGTAAATGCGCACGGTGGTGCATATCAACACAACACGGCGCATATATCCAAACGCTGGCCGTGTTCGCACACCGACGCAAATTGGCAATGCTGGCCAATACGGTGTTTCCTTATTTTGTGACGCAGAACTGGGTTTTTGCGCCGCAAAAGGCACCGATTGCAATCCGTGCAGTAAAATAGCCGCCGACGCAAAGTCGCGAGCACAGGCGGTTGCTTCTCTACAAGGCATCCCACCGGTAGTTCCTGCAGTGTGCACCATCTCCAGCGATTGTAAACCTTGTAGACAATATCGTAGCTCAATTCATGTGTAAGTCCGCATCGAAGCAAATGCAAGTATACTTGGCCCGATATGTGCATTGCACGGAACAAAGGGGGTTTCCGTGTAGAGAGTGGCCAGAGGGTAACTGTAGTGCTTACTACAAGAGTGGTTAAATCTGTAGTAACCACTCTTGTAGTAACCACTCTTGTTATTATTGTAAAAAATATTACAACATTTGCGTAACATTATGCGCGTATGCTTTGTGCGCCGTTTGTTTGCACAACGCAGTACACAAAACGTCAACACTTAATGTAATGGGCAACAAAACCGGTTGTTTCTCCAGCATGAAAATTATGATGATATCCACCATACGACCCGGTAGCACGCTAATTGACAGCGAGGACGACGAAGAAGACGCTCTCATTAGCATGAAACAAGCGTTCGACAAGAGCACGGATAACTCCAGAATGAACGCTCCGGAGTTAATAGATAGCAATATACGCGAAATAGAAGAAATCGAATACAACACGCAAGCAGCAGTCGAAAATAATATGACTCCCGAATAAAGTGATCTAAAACGCATTGCTACGCGCTCTGTGTGCATATTCTTGTTTTTTTCTCGTACGGACCCATAGAACGCATATACGCCACTCAAGGCACGCACAAAGTATGAAATTGCGAAGCACAAGCAAACGCAGCACGTGCGTCTATAATCCAAACGTACGGCGTAAAAGCCGCAAAGTGCGCAAATCACCTGCCAGCCCATGTAGCGTGGCAAAGCCGTATCAAAAACATGTCAAAGATTGCGCAAGTCAGACTTGTGCACACTTTGACGCAACGGCTCAACCAACGGCTCAGCCAGCGGCTCAGCCAACGGCTTGCGCCACAGTAAAACCTACAGTTTCCGATTCACCAATGGCTCCACAAGCAAGTTTACCACACAACTGCGCAAAACAGCTGTCTTCGTGGCTGCTCAGTCAAGTGTTTGCCGCGCTTGAAGACGGGTGTGTCGTCTACCATTCAAGCAAAGCCATGTTCGGTGTTGCTAAAGTCGCAGATGTAAAACATTTCTATACAGAAATGATTACGTCACCAAACGAGCACGCTCTGGATGTGCTTGTCTCCTTTATTCCGACCTCAGCCCACTCGGACACTGTACAACAAAACGTGCTGCTTGCGGATTTATCAATTCTTGCACTAATGTCTCCTGCACAGTTTCGTGAAATAGAGCACGCGCTGTTCTGGTCCTGCCTCAGACACATAGTGCTGTACAAGCAAAAATGGACTTACTTTGGCAAAGTGCTGCAAAGTCTGCGCTCGGTGCGCATGAGGTGTGTAGCATCTGCGGCGGCGCACGGAATGGTTTACGAGCAAGATCTAAGCGTAGCCACGACTATCAAATCGCCGCTTCACCCGGACAGACTGTGCAGCTTGCTTCTGCCGTATATCAGAAGTCTTGACAACTGGCACGAATACGACGCGTTCGAAAAAATACGTGCCGTGTTTACTACTCTGTTTCAATCGCATACTGTGTTATAGGTAAAATAAATTGTATTGCCGTGTACAGTGTTTATATAAATGTACGCTTGTGACACTTTTACTAACCAAGCATGTCGCTGTGCGCATCCAATTCAGCAGGTTGATCAGGATTGACGATAATCGTTGCGTCCAAGTCCATTAGTTGGACAGATTTGGCAGGTTGATCAGGATTGACGATAATCGTCGCGTCGAAGTCCTTTGGTTGGACAGATTTGGCAGGTTGATCAGGATTGACAATAATCGTCGCGTCGAAGTCCTTTGGTTGGACAGATTTGGCAGGTTGATCATGATTGACTACAGCTGATGCCGGTTGCGCATGAAACTGCCCGTTTAGCAAGTGCCGTCGCTGCCTCTTCATTTGCCGCTTTTTCTGCTTGCTCCCTCTTTTGCGCGGCAATGAACTGCTTGCCCAACGCTGGAAAGGGCGAAACAATTGCGACATCACACTCCACACGCCATATGCGTCTGGAGAGTCCGCCGAGGAGTTACCAATAGTTAACGTTGAGTACGACATGATGTTTTTGATAGAATTACCATGGTGTGTGTGGTACAAGCAGCTGCTAAAGTATCATATATACAATCTGAATTGGTTTTATCAAAGTGTTGCATAAATCTACGCATCCGCTCTAGTTGTCATTACGCCGTTTGTACCACATGTACAAGTTGAAAATCTCTCGATATTTGTCAAACGAGACGTGAAACTTCCATTTGAGACTGAAGCAAAACTGTACCTCAAGGTTCCTTAACTCGTGCACAGATACACCGCCTATATCGGCGTAGCTCTTCAGAAGAAACGTGTCATCGATGTGAAACTTGCGGCTTGCGACAAGCGCACAGAGTATAAGCCGGTGAATGCTATACGAGTCGATACGAATGGTATGAGTGTCGTACAGCCGGCCCAGGTAGACAGACGCAATGAGCAAACACGGCAGAGGTAATTGCGTGTATCTGCAGAATCTGAACACATAGTCATGCAACGAGATATCAGGTATTTCTTTGGAGTGATAGATCGAAATTTGATCTCTGTTAGCGGGAAACGTTTGCAAGTTGCCATCGGTTGTGATTTGCTCGAGCAGCAACGGGATGAATACGTGTCGGATAGCGTGCAAGCTTGGGCACACGCCTTGATGCCGATACCGATTGGCAGGACTACAGCGGAGCACTGCAGGCACAGGTCGCGACTGCGCTATCGGAGTGCGCATGTTGCACACAGTCTGTTGCACGGGTTTCGGAGGTCTGCACAGTGTGAGGCCAATCTTTATTCACCGCGCGTTGGAAAACTGGTCAGCAGATTAATTTTTCGAAGTGATCTCAGTAAAACTTCAGTTCTGAAGATAGTGCGGCGTGAAAAAAATAGTGCGGCGTAACTGCGGGCGTTGCGCGCAGCTTGCCGGACACTACTCCGACAAGAACAAGCTCATATATATAGGCGTGCGTTGTGTCTTTGGTGTCAGAAATGTCGCAGAACAGTGACCCACAGCATGCGTCAGAGGCGCTCCGCGAGCACGTGTCGCAATTTATAGCAGGCGCGTGTCAGAGCAAGTACAACAGCTTGCGTAGCATGTGTGACAAGGAGCCGAAGTTGTTGAACACGTTGACTGATTCGTTTCAAAAGTCGATTCTGGACGTCGTGCACAAGAAACTGAACGTTGCCCGTGACCTGTCGGATCCCGATGCGCACGTGCCGTATCAGGAGACGCTCTCCGCGGAGATCAAGCAACAAATAGACTCGGGCGAGCTGACTCTGCACGGGCTGTGTCAGCACCCTGAAATCGGATGCAAGTACACGTCCAAAGAAGTACTGGACAACAACGTCGTGTTCAGAAACTTGTTTGTGCCAGCTCAGGCCATGCGCGGGTATTCTATGCGCCATTTCCACTCAATCGTGCACAACTGCGACTCCTCGGCAATTCGCGGGGACAGAGCCAATCGAGTGCAATTTGACACACTCTGGAACGCAACGTCACCACAGTTGAACGCAGCAGACCCTAGTCGACGGTTCAGTCTGATCAGCAGCGTGCTGGCTTTGCGTAAATCCGCAATGAACAAAAACACGCAGAACTTTGGTGCCTTTGTCCATTACGAGCACGAGGCAAACTGCGTCTGTGCTGAGGGTACACACCTCGTCCGGGTGCACGCGTGACTTCGTATGGGTTGCAGGTGACTCGGAACGGATGAGCCGATGCGGTCAGCTGTACAACGGCGTGGCGTCACTTGCAAAGGCGTACAACGCGTCTATTTGCGCGGCATACGGCAAGCCAGACGCGTGGGAGAACGGACATCATGAAATGATGCAAAGCATGTTTAAGCTTGACGACGCCAAGCAGGCAGCCGCTGCTATAGCCAGATGTTACGCCAAGCACCCCGAAGACACGGTCAGATTGGCCGACATCTGCTTCAACCACTGCGACGCAGAGTTTCAGGAACACAAACACGAAAACTGCGCCGCTTTGTACCAGCATCTGTCGCTCAAAACGCCGGATCAGGTTGCCGACTCACTTGAGTTAAACGATTCGCTCCGACGTGGTGAATGGTCCGCATTGTCCCATCTGTCCACCGACGTTCAGCAGAAGCAACAAGAACAAGTAGAAGCATACGACAAGCAAAAAGACGTGTTTCGTATTGGAGACCCGTACAATTTCCCGTGGATTGAGCCTCGTAACGCAATGACTGCGCAAATATATGAAAACTCGTCCAGAAACCAACATTACGAACGTGGTCGTCGGATTCGCCCAAAAGCGTACACCAAAAAGGCAATGGTACACAAAGCCACGCTGTCTGCTGGTTCGAACAAACGAAAGTCGTCGTGTACTAAAGCAGACGACAAATAGACATTGGCGTATACGCGTCACGGTTACGCGTGTTTGAGCGTACGTATACGCGTCACGCATACGCGTGTTGAAGGGTAACGTACGCATACGCGTAAGATACGCGTGTTTGAGCGTGCGTATACGCGTGCGATACGCATAAGATACGCGTGTTTGAGCATAGCGTACGTATACGCGTACGATACACGTACGATACGCGTGTTTGAGCGTCATGTGCGTATACGCGTACAATACGCGTACAATACGCGTGTGTTCAAGCGCAACGTACGCATACGCGTACGCACACGCGTACAGAACGCACATTAAAGCGTAACGAACACACACGCGTACAATACGCGTATTAAAGGGTAACGTACGTGTTTGTATACAGATTACGTAAACAATGCACAAGTAATTATAATTGCAGCGTTTAATCAAATAGAACACATGCACATAAGCAAACGTGCGTATTGCAATATATCGTGCTTGAATTTGCAAAATGCGTAACAACATCTACGCGCACACATTCGTTTGCGTAAGGTACGTATGCGTACACATCCGTTTGCGTAAGGTACGTATGCGCACACATCCGTGTGCGTAAGGTACGTATGCGTACACATCCGTTTGCGTAAGGTACGTATGCGCACACATTCGTTTGCGTAAGGTACGTATGCGTACACATCCGTTTGCGTAAGGTACGTATGCGCACACATCCGTGTGCGTAAGGTACGTATGCGTACACATCCGTGTGCGTAAGGTACGTATGCGCACACATCCGTTTGCGTAAGGTACGTATGCGCACACATCCGTTTGCGTAAGGTACGCATGCGCAACGTATAAAAAACACGTATTATGCGTTAATTACGCGTCTACAAGCACAAATGTGTATTTCGATTTATTGTGCGTAATTATATCAACATGCGCAACGAGTGCGTAAGCTTGTAGTGCGTGACATAGCCAAGGCACAACAAAATACGTCTTGATGATCAAATCACGCGTCACACTGCGCGCAGTTAAAAACGCAGTTCTCGTTCCTGCTGCATTTCAAACAACGCCGGGTTGATCTTATCTTGCTGCGAAACTTGCTGATACTCGTGATTGAAAAATTGTCTTTCGGCTGTTTCTTTGCAGCAACAGCACAAAAGTGCCAAACAGGCTGCGTACATAGACGGCAAACCGTGTTCCGTATTGGGCATTGTGTGATTGCTGTCGGCAAAAATGTCACGAGCGGCGTATTGTTGATTAATTGGATCTGGTTTTGAAATATAAACAAGATTCAGTCCACCAAGCGTATTGTTTGGCTTGTACGTCAGATGTGCGTAATTCTCGTCGTACGCGTCAATCAGCAACTGGTTGTCGCTCATGGTCCATATAAGCTTCTACGTGTTGTGTCTGCGCAACGCCGGTAGATATGTTCGAACGCGGCGTTTGCAAGTGCGACGGCAAGTCAGGCAGACACAAATCTTGCTTTGCAGTTGGCAATTTACTAAGATTGTTTTGACCGTGTTGCAAATTGTCGTGATCACTCACGTCAAGTAATGCGTCGTGATCGGTAGCAAGAAGCGCACTTATCTCGCGTAAGGTGTGTGCGTTTTCCTCGACCTGCTGCATGACGTCTTCTGCGTGATCAATGTTATTCAAGTCAAACTCGTTTGCAAGCGCGCTAATGTCGCGAAGAATGTGTATTACGTCGTGATTTAGGGCAGCGTCGGCGATGTCGTATTTCTGCTTCATAACTGTCCTGTTGTCACAATGCCGCAGAGTCAGTCAGATCGAGTGTGTGAAGCGTGTGGCGCGGTACTGCGTAATCTTGTGCGAACGGTTCAGTCGTGCTTTGAGCGTTGCGATCATTTGCATTGTCATCACGACGCGTTCCTCCTGGCACGGTTTCAGCACCCCGTGCATCATGGACAGAGATAGCAGCTCGGTTTGGATCTCGTTTTCTATACGGTTGGAGTTGGCAACGCATGCTGCTATCTGTCTCTCGAGCTTTGTGAGAATCTCGTCCCGTGCTTCCTCCGGGCTCTGGTTCTGACATCTGCACGCTCGGAGACGCATTGCTTGACTCCGTTGCGCTGTTCAGCGCGGGTTTGCAAAACGTCGGCCTTGATTTGCTTACAGATCGGCCAACAACTGCCAAATTCACACGGATCATTGCAAGAATGATAGCGAAATGGGTATATAGGCAGGTTTTGACCCAATACACCAAGACGTAGTAACATGCAACGCAAAATCAGCTTACAAGCGACGTGACGCGTGCGCACGTAGTTGTGCCCCTCTGACATGTCACTCGGCTGCTGAAACTGACGTCAAAAGTTGTGAGATTAATACAAAAAATCTGCACGGTTGTGAAGCGTACTTGCGCGTAGGCCACGGTTGTGAAGCGTACTTGTCATACCTAGATCAAGGTGCGTAGGCCATGCGCGCACGGACGCTCGCTACGCAATGCACGCATTGGTGCGTCCTGTTTGTGCCAATGCTAGTTTACACAACCAGCGCATTGAGCACGCACCTGCACACGCTGCCAGATTGGCACAATGACCACGAAACAAGCGTGCTTTACCACAGCGATCGAACCGACCACGGAGATTCTGTAGTCATGTACGACGCAGTGACGCAGAACGTGCACACCAACGTGCTCCACCGTTCGCTGCCGACACCCGTTGCAGCGTACAACCTGCCAACGTATTTGATCTCCGCGGAAGACTGTTCCGTGCTACATTCTCATGACGTACGTTTCACAACGCACCTGTCACCCGGCGCCGTCTGGAACGTGGCGTACGACGCCGACGCACATGCTGCGCGTGCATCGGTGACACTGCAGGGCATGCAGCACTTGAAGTGCAAGTGCACCACGCAACGACCAAATGGCTTGCACAAGCTCACGGGCGCGCGACACGTCAAGAGCTGCAGTCCGTTTGCCAATTTGGTGCATACCTCGCTGGCGGATCATATCAAGTACTGTACTCAAATTTCAAGGACAATCTCCCGTACGTTGATCATTGCGCTGCCTGTGCGCAGTCGTAAACTCGTCGAGCTGCTAACACATGCGCACAAAACAAACGGCGCGTGCGCACATGTACTCCGACGGATCTACGCTAGTAAATCCGCTGTGCCAACTGCCGTCGAGAAATTTGCGCACGTGCACACCACTGGGCAGCTGCTATCAACCGCGCAGACAGTGCTAGTGTCTCTTCTCTCTGCTGTCCGTATAGCTGCGTTTGCAAGCAGCGCCGTGCACAACTCCACCACGGTGCCTACGTGTTGGCCCGAGTACGATACGGACGTACACAGATTGGTTGAAGCACGCCACATTGTATTGACCCCAAACTACGTAAACTCCAGCCGTGTGTTACAAACGGCGGCTCGTGCCGTGCTGGTGACCGCTGAGTGTCTTGTAGCCGTCATCAAGAAAACACACCTGTTTGGCAAATGTCACGCACAGTTGGCCCAATTGTACGTGACACACCAAACTCGGCTCGAATACACAAACCGCACGCTGCACGCTGGCAATGTGCTGCAGACGCACGCGCTGCCGTCCCACGGGCTCAAAGACAGCACACACGCAACGCACGGTCTCCGCCGGTGGCTCCAACAAGAAACCAAACAACTACGGCAAACCCAGAGTCTGGCCGACACAAACGCACTGCTGTGGCAGATGATACAACACTGTCGAAATGTTGCCGAAACCACTCTTGTAGCTATCATGCACGAACTTGACAATGCACTCCAGTGGAGAGGGCTCGTGGCCGAGCAATGCGACGTGCTGTGCAAACCCGCGACGATGTGCTACGCGCCGTTGGCGTGAGTGTGTGACAAGTAGTCTTGCTTGTGTCGACGCAAACGTAAATGATTGCTGCAATTCGTAACAGCGTAAAAAGAACCAAAGCTGTAATAAAACTATAAGGCGTATAAATACAATCGCGTTTGCTTGTCTTTAGTCAATTAGCAATGAAAATAATGTGTTTCGTCAGTGCAAGATGCCATCAAATAACCAGAACTTATTGGCACTATCTTTTGCCAGTATACCTTTCGGGGTCGACCCACCGCAACATTGGAGAACTGTAGCGGTTACTCTATTCAGCGCCGTTGCAGAAGATTTGCCTTTTGATCCCGAAAGTGTAGAGTATAATCAGGGTGATACACCAACCGTCACAAGTGAACCCGGTGGTGCACACAATTCAGGTCTAACGTTTGCTTGGTCACTGACTATATGTCCAGCAGTGACGACTGTTACCCGTATCAGATTTGTCTTAGCGGGCTTTGATAATCGACCAACCATTTTGCAGACTTGCTGGTGCGAATGGCGATCAAATGGACAAGACTATCGTACGGATACGTTTGTCTATTATACAAACATACCCGTCGGGTATTCAACACAAGCTTTTGCCGATGAGGAAAGCTCCTCAGACTCTGATCATGCCCCTGCGGATAATTTGGACGCGGATATCAATGCTCCTGCCAACAATAGTGTTTCTGGCATACGTAGTGCACCAAAGCGTCAACGTGAGAAGTAGCTCTATTTAAAACCCGATCGTGAACCAGGGTTTCAAAAGCTCTTGACTGAGGAATTGCCTCTGAAAAAGGCACTAAATATGAATCATTGATTAAAGTCTGCTTTGATTTAACCAAAGTTGTAAATCGAGGCTGTAATCAAAACTGTCGGTGACTGCTTAGATTTGGATACAAAATCATGTATATTTTAAGAAATTATATACCGTATAAATACAGTCGTGCTTGCTTGTTTTTATTCAAACAGCAATGAAGATTCGCACAGACCATCATGTCGAGTAACAATTATCCGTTACCTGCTAACAACGGGGCTTACACTCCGCAGCTCCCACCGGACGCTGAAGAGTTTGCACAGCACATTCTTGCGAATGTGCCTGATTTCCCTGATGAGCTGCTTCCACACCTGCGGTTCGATCCGAATGACCTTCAGATATCGAACACTGGCAATCCAAACCAGCCTGATCTGCAGCTGGAATGGCTCATTGGTTTTGGTGCACATCAGCCGCCAGACGGATTTTCTAATCCAACCTTTGTGCTTCGCGGGGTTAACAATGACCCCGCGATATACCAGGATGTCTACGTCACATGGAGCACCGCCAATGGTGAACAACAATGTTCACACGCCGTGTCATTTTTTATGCCTGAGGGCTATGAGACTGAGGCTTGGAGCATTTCAGACGAAGAACCTGAGCTCGACGGTGTGACCGGAGATGACGCAGATGCGCCACAAGCTACTGGAGTCGTAGATGCCGCTGCTGCCGAAGCTGCCGCTGCTGCCGAAGCTGACGCAGATGCGCCACAAGCTACTGGAGTCGTAGATGCCGCTGCTGCCGAAGCTGCCGCTGCTGCCGAAGCTGACGCAGATGCACCACAAGCTACTGGAGTCGTAGATGGCGCTGCTTCCGAAGCTGCCGCTGCTGCCGAAGCTGACTACATTAGCAGTACAGGTCGGTGCTCGCGACCTCACTTACGTCCTTCTGGCAAATGTAATGACGACTTCAGCTACATGAGCGGCAGGGCTAAACGCCGGCGTTGGAACTAGCTCGAGTTGGCTTGGTGCATTAAACCTGTGCCCAAAATTTACAATTTTGATATTTGTTAGATTAAGCAGACATAACGTATAAATATTAGATTATAGCGCAGCGTGTATACGTGAGTTTCGAATAAGTTTGTACGTTTACATGGTGCGCGCGTTGGCGGGGCGTAGCGTCTCGCTGCTGCGGTATCAGCGCAATTTGCATCAAGCACTTAAATATTTTTTTGTGGGCGTTGTAGCCCATTTTTGGGCCTGGTCTCCTATTCTGTGTCAGTTTGGAAAAGCACTGTCACAAACGCCTGAGCAGCTGCCTACAAAGATTTTGATAGGGACTGGTTTGATTTTGTTCTTTTACGTGTTGTTTATCGTAGCGCAGTCAACCGTTGTGATCAAAACAATGGGATGTTGCTACGAGCAGCTGTTTGGTGCGCCGCGGACTCCAAATGGCACAGATCACAAGTTTTGCGCAAGCCCGTGTTGTGGTGTTGCCAATCGTAATTGGGAGTATCAAATTCTTGCGCCAGCGTGGATGGAGTCTTCGTGGTTCAAACTGCTGCAAGTGCGGTGTATGGCAGTGTTGGCAATTCGAGACGTGTGGTCGTTTATGACGCTGTCATTGTTTTGGTTTGGGCTTGGTATTGTCGCAATCGTGCAGAGCGTGTATCGCACGGACGTAGCCGAGGATCGTACGCAGCAGCCACAAGAGAATTATGCTCAACTTACGTTTTTGATTATTGCGGGCATTGCGTTTTGGGCAGTTTGCCTGCTCGTGGACAGGTGTTGTGTGAATTATTCGAAACAGACTCAACAGTCACACAAGGCGGATCAATGGTGCGTGTGCTCGCGCACATGCGCAAAACTTGCGACAGGGGTATGTATCGTAGCAGCCATGTATTTTGCATGGGACGCAATGCTTGCAGATGGCAATTTTGGCCCGCACGAGCACGTCTGGTTGGCGCTGCTGACATTGCTCACAACCGGAGTCACGGTGTTGTTGTTTATGATGCTCGGCGACAAGTTAGCACGCACTGACGTCGTTCGTCGCGTGCATACTGTAGAGGAAAGCGTAAGTTACAAACGATTGGCACAGCTGCACGTGTGCGCCGCGTGGTTTCACATGGCGCTGATTTTGCTAAGTACGTTTCTTGGGTTTGTCAAGGACGACGTGGACGGGTTCAACGGGTTTGTGCGCAACTGGCTGCTTGTGAATCAAAAAGCTTACGTGATGTCACCGGATTACCGCGTGCTGTTTGAAATAAGCAAAGATCCGACGAACGCAACCAAGTTCAAGTATAGGACAAACGAGTACGATCAGACAGTCGTCAGCTACTGTGCAAGCCGCAACGGGTTTCCAATCGCGATTCTCGCCTTGTCGATGTTGTGGAGCATTGCGTCAATTATTCAGCACTTGCACTCGTACTACGCAATGACGGATCAAATTGCTATGATCAAGAGAAAGTTTCTTCGGCGGTTCCAGACAGTGCACTGCACAAAATTCACGTGCTGCTGCAACAAGGCGTATCTATCAATTGTGCTGATTTTTGCGTTTGTGGTGTTATGGATTGTGTTTTATGTCTCGGGCAACGACGTCACAGTCATCGAGGCAATAGGACTGGCCGCTTTGTACTCGGTGATCACAACGCTGTGCGTGGCGTTGTGTGCGCAATTGTGCGAGCCCAACGTGAATTACGACACATTGTTTTTGGAAGCGAAGCCACCGACAGAGGACGATTCGTCCTCATCGGACGAATGCGAGCAGGGAGCGATTGACGACAGACGACTGTTTCGGCAGCACAAAGCGTTGCGGACGAGCCGGATCGCCAAGTGGAAGGAGTACATTTTTTCAGCCAGCGCAATGCATTTTGTGCTCGTGTATTTTACGGGGTCGCACAACATCCACGAGATTATGCAGACTACCGTGATATGCGCCGTGTCGTTGTACTTTGCGATGTTGTCGGATCGGGCTTTGATCAGCGCGGAGCGCGGAGCTGGGTACGTATCACGGGATCTGCCAGTGCACACCAACGACCGTACAGGTTATGCATTATCGATTCACGATCAGGTGATGTTGGAGATGCCGTTTATGTTGTTGAGTTTCTTTTCAAAAGGCATTCTTGACGTCGCGTTGACGCTGCCGGCTCTGCGCGCGGGGTCGTCTGATGCAAGCGAGTGGGTGACGGAGGTCAACAAATGCAGTTACAACAGCACGTTTGCAATGACAGTGTAGATAATGCAGGTAGTGTTGACTGCGCAAGTGTCGGGTGCTGTATATGACATTAAACAGAGCTGTAGAAATATTTTTTTTCCGGCGTGCTCAACACGCGACTCGTTTTGAATGTTGCGTTTGCCAATTCGCGCGAATACAAGTGCAACATTTCGCTCTGAGTTGTGCCAACATGCATTCGTGTCACAGCGAAACAGTTGCTTTTGCTATATGCCCAATGGCAAAAGCAACTCCGCACGGCTTGTCTCCCAAGAGTTGTAAACCTTGTGTCTTGGGACAAGCAGACTTGGCATTGCAATCCGGCTTGTGTGCAATTGCAATTGGCTTGTCCCAAGCCCCATGACAAACCAGTCATTCCCAAGGCCTTGGGACAAGAGTGACATGGGTGTTGCATTTGCAATCGCACGCGTGCGCAAATGCAACTCCGTATGCATCGTCTCCCAAGAGTTGTAAACCGTGTGTCTTGGGACAAGCAGAGTTGGTATTGCAATCCGGCTTGTGTGCAATTGCAATCGGCTTGTCCCAAGCCCCAGGACAAACCAGTCATTCCCAAGGCCTTGGGACAAGAGTGACATGGGTGTTGCATTTGCAATTGCGCACATGCGCAAACGCAACTCTTGAGACGAGCACAAGTCGGTAAATTGACCACGAACCATTGCCCGATTATGACCCAATTTGCCCACAATATTCGGCTCAAACCGCGTAACGCAGTATATAACTAACGCACGGTCAGAAGACTTCCGGGCAGTCAGCACAGTTTGCACTGCTGCCCACTCTAAGGAAACATACAGCAAATCCAAATTTCAACTTGTTTAATGACAGTGCGGGAGGTTCGATTCCTCTGGGGCAAACCCCGTGGTCGGAGCTGTAGCCCACAAATGTTTCCTGTTTTGCCTCCATAAGCGCTGCCCTGCAAACACAATATCAATTGCAAATTGCACCGTGACATCCTCCTCCTGAGACGTCCGTGCTGCGTACGCAACTAATCTCAGTATTGTGTCGCCGCGTTCTCAATGCAGTGCATTCTGTCGCTCTGTCGTAACCAAATACTTGCTGATGACCTTTGCACTGACTCGTACCGACTCGATTGTGAACGATTCACCCGCTCGGTCGTGCGTGCGCTACAGCCCCGAAGAGCTCAAGGCCTTTGCTGGCCATGCGTACGATTGCAACAATGTGCCCGAAAATGTGCCCAAAAATGTGGCCATACCAAACAATGTGCCCGAAATTAACATCCACAATGCTGAGCTGCAGTCCGCACACACAAGTGACGACGATTCCATTGGAGACTCGATCCTGGATCAAGTAAGCTCACTGCTGAAAGAAGACGCCGCTAAGCAAATGCTGCAAGCCGAGTCTCTAAGCAAATCCCATACAGCTGACGCACAGGCACCGTCTGACACAAAGAACGCTTCCGTCGCGGACCAACTGCCTGATGCGGATCAACTGCCTGACCAAGAAAAACAAATCACACCAGAACCAGACGCCACCACACAGAGCCAATCACATCAAACGACTTTACACACAGACAGCCCGTCTCCAAACCCGTCTCCAGACCATCAAGCAGCTGCTGTAATCCAAAACTGCTTTCGCAAACGTCGCCAGCGTCAACACGAGCAATGGATCGAGCAGCAAAAGAAATTCTCCGAACGTGTGGAATCGCTCGAAACAAGCGTCGAAAGACTACGAGTCACGTGCAACGAACGTATCGATTCCAAACACTCGCAGTTCACACCGCATGGGTCAAAAGCACACGCTGTCCGCCAAAAAATAGTCCAAGACTCCGCACAGGCCCACTCTACCATCGCGGACTCTGCGTCCAACAACGATGCCCGTACTCGTGCCTTCGAGGTCATATGCGAGGAGCTTATTATGAGCACCAACAACGACCTGATGCTCTCAGAGGCAAGTGAGACGTTTTTTGGAATAGAAACCCCAAGCACGCCACAGGTGGTCCAAAACGATCCAAAAGCTATTTGCACTGAAATGGTAGGACTGCTGGTCTACCGTTGCTGGCAGCTGCTCATCAGAAAGCACCACTTTAGAAAACTCCTGATTCATTGCGCAGACTGTGGCCCCGAGGTGCCATGTGACCTGCAAGACGCAGACTCCTACAACACTATTCGCACGGTGCTTGTGCACGCAGTGAGCACCAAAACCATGCCGAAATACCTACGCACCTGTGTAGCCCAAATGCCGACTGCGTCAAATCCCCTCGAATCTTTGACGCTGATCGAAAAGTCCGCACTCATCCAAGCAATAGACGATTCCGTGCTCAATTGGAACGCGTGGTACTTTTGTCACTAACCGGTCACAATTGGCTTATTGTCATTAAAAAAGATAATTATTACAGGGATTTTATTTTCAAACGTAGATTCAAACGTAGCATTAGATTCAAACGTAGCATCAGATTCAAACCTAGCATTTAATCCAAACGTAGCATCAGATTCAAACGTAGCATTAGATTCAAACGTAGCATTAGATTCAAACGTAGCATCAGATTCAAACGTAGCATTAGATTCAAACGTAGCATCAGATTCAAACCTAGCATTTAATCCAAACGTAGCATCAGATTCAAACGTAGCATTAGATTCAAACGTAGCATTAGATTCAAACGTAGCATCAGATTCAAACGTAGCATTTGATCCAAACCTAGCATTCGATCCAAACCTAGCATTTGATCCAAACCTAGCATCAGATTTAAACGTAGCATTCGATCCAAACCTAGCATTCGATCCAAACCTAGCATTTGATCCAAACCTAGCATCAGATTTAAACCTAGCATTCGATCCAAACCTAGCATTTGATCCAAACCTAGCATTTGATCCAAACCTAGCATTCGATTCAAACCGAGCATTCGATGCAAACCACTACGCCGTTGCAGTGGTGTTTGTCGACCTCAGTCTGCGCACAGACGTCTGTCGGCTCCACAACTCGTCAATTGCAGATTCTAGATCCTCAAGGATGTGATCCTCAACAGTGCACATCAAATGTGGCGAAGAGTGCCCGAACGCGGTCAAGGCCGCCTTGGTCCAGAACACGCGCTGAGAGCAATGCGGGAACTTGTCTACGTTTGAAAACTGGCACGAGTCCGGATCCTTGGGCGTGTGACTCCAAAAGTCGGCCTCGGACGTGTCAAACGTACTGACGCTGCTCATCACCTGCTGCTGCGCTTGCTGCTCGGCTTGTGCCCACTGTGCCAGCTTCGGGTTGGTGTACATGTAGTGCCCACCCGGGGCCACTCCCATCATCAGCAACGACGCTCGGAGCAACCGTGTGTTGATCATGCGGTTGACGCACCGGCGCACGGCCTGCTGGTACATCAGCGGCAGTTTGCTCGGTGTTTTGTAGTACTGCTGCCTGCTGCCCAGTCGCAGCTTCGGTACCATCGCGTGTGGTACGCTAGGCTGGCGTCTGTCCTCTTGCTGTGGCACGCATTGAAACAACGGGTTGTGACAGAGCCCACACCGCGGGCACTCTTGGTACAGGGCCGAATCAAAGTACGGATCAAACTCCAGATGCTTTGGCCCGTTAGGTGCAAGATTGCGCCGGAATATTTTGTCCGTGGTGCACATGTACATCTCCTCGACGTTGACAAATGACTGCAGAGTCGTGCGGAAATGTTTGCGGCAGTAGTCCTCAAGTCTGCCGCAAATGTACCGCGTACTCAACTCCACTGCCGCGTTCAAACCTGTACGCTCGTCGTGGTTCACGTTCTGAGGATCACTAAACGGCAGCCATCGGCGCATGTCAAACTGCAACTGGTCAGCACACTCCGGCCTGAAAATCGGTGCGCGGTGTGCCAAATAAGTCACCATCCGCCCGTTGCCCGGACCCGGGTGATCCGGCTGGTCCTCCCAATCGCTGGCGTCTTCATCGACTCCGATGATGATCAACCGTAGCTTCCTCTCGACGTTGCAATACAGCAACGGCAGCTGCGTCTGCGGGTCGAACAGCAGGGGCGCGTACTGCACGTTTCCGGCCGCAGGGGGGTTCTCCTGTGTCGCCGCGTACACACTCGGGTGGGTCGACACTGGCTCCGTGCCCAGGCCTCCCGCGTGCCCACGCCGACACATCAAACAGCGCACGTACGACGAGAAACACTTGCCGACGCTCTCCTCGACGTCTTGATGAAACGGCTCCTGCTGCCGGTTGCAGTTCGTGTACTCGCCCACCGTGCCGGCCATCCCACACCGCCACCCCGCGGCTACAGCTGCTCCTGGAACCACACGCCGAATGCGATGGCATTGCGTGCAACGTCGAAACTTGGGCAGCATAAACCCCGGAGTTCCTGGCCATAGCATTGCGTTTGCCTTGGACTCGTAAAAGTAACTCGCAGCACTGCATTTCGAACTCAGCCAATCCCGCTCCACGCGGTCTGCCTGCGCACGTATGGCAGCGTCGGTCGAGTTGTCCGCGGCTGCAAACGCCCGGTTCCGGTGCTGGGGCCAAACCACTGGGTACGGCTCCACACCGTCTGCCGCCGCAGAGTTGACAACGCACACCGCTTTGCGATGCAGCCGAAGCGTCATCGTCTGGTCACGGCTGTCGAAGATCCTCTGCAGCGTCGGCGAAACACCCAAGCTTGGGATTTCAATTGCTTTCATCAACATGTAGTGAAACTTGCAACTTGCCATGGTCTGCGCAAATACCTTGTGTATCTCGTGGTTGTTCAAATCGTCGTCCCGTAGCGTCTGCCGACCGTTTGCCCGTTTTGTCAGCTGCTTGCCGTGCGCAAACCCCAGACTTGCCAACAATGCGTGCATGTCCGGCACCAGAAAATGATCGTCCGCGTAGCTCGAACCGCCGCTCAGACCAAGAGGCTGCAGCGCAAAATGGTTGATCTGGCGCACCGTACCCGCTGCTGGGAGCACCTTGTGGTCTTGAACGTCCGTGAGCTTCAACCGGCTTGCGGAGCCCACGTACCCTCTGTCCTCCGGCAGCGACGTGTTGAGTTCAGCTATTACGCTGTCTTCGATGTCCAGCACGCGCATCAAGTTGAGGACATCCCGCTTACGACAACGCCGCGAGGCGTAGACTATGTACGCCGAAATAGGCAACAGCCCCGTGCAGAAATAATACAACCAATAATTCAACACAAGTTGTCGGCGATGCTCCCCGTCCGATGTAAACACCTTCTTCGTGTACGTCGCCTCCATCCGCGTCTTGTACTCCACAATAGCCGGTCCGACACACGCGTTGTCCTCGCGCAATGCCCCGTGTACGATCAAATCGCACCGCGTCGTGTACAACCGCAGACGCGTGTGCTGCTGCTTCGAAAACGTGCCAAACGGCCACGTTAGCATCATCTCAGGTGTCACCTCTGTGACGTCTATCAAATCCGTGTCGAGTGCTACTTTGGCCACGGCGCGCAAATTCTCCGCATAGTCGTTTGCAACACCAAACTCGTTCGATGCGACAAACACCCAGTGTGTGTTGCTCTGATACAGATTACACCAGTCGCCAATTCTCAAACGAAACACCTGCTTCGGGTTTGCTGAGGCGTCGGCCGGGTCGTCGTACGGCTGTGGACAGTAGTAGCTTTGCAGCACGCAAAGCGATTGACTCTTTCGGTAAATTGTCACTGCCTCACTGTCCTCGTCTGCAGTATCGTCTGCTTTCACAAGCCCGTCGCGACTCTGTGTCACCTTTGTAGTGTCATCTTGCCGAATTGCATCCTTCAGTTCCGTAGCCTTTACGCTATGCACACTTGTGGCCACGTCCGTGATAGCACGTGCTTTGAACATGTAATTAGGATGACTTGGATCGTTTTCATCCTCAAGCCCGCAGTACAAACTACGCGCAAAACACTTGGTATGCGCTCGTGATCCCAAGGTGCTGTACACACCCCCCGCACGCTCGTCCGTGATCCGAGACGTCGCGTACATGCGCGTGATGTAATCCCGGTTCCAGTGAGCGTTGGTGCCCGATATATGCGCGTGACTCAGCTGCATCATCTCCGCACTGCGCATGTCAACCGCCGCTTCCGAATCCGTATAGCTCGCGTAATACGACGTGCCCGTCGGTGTCGCCTCGATTTTCAATCGACGATTCGCAGTCGTTGCATCCACACACAGCGCACAATCAAACAAACTCTGGTCAAACAGTATGCGCTCCACGTTGCTCAAGTACACCGTCGTCTTCGATGGAAACAGCTGCTCGTGCGACATCATGATTGCTCGCTCCGCTTGCTCACGCGACTCCAACTGCTCGTCGTCAAGATCCTCCTCGTCCAAATGCAAATCGTCGTGAATCTGCAACAACGCCTGCCGCTCCCACGTCCAATACAACGACGGAAACGTCCTGATCACTTGCTCAAAATACGTTCTAATGTTTGCTCGGCAGTCCTCCAACCCTTGTGTCAAAGGTGGCGCGTGGCACCGATTCATACTCACACTGTGCGCAATCAAACAGACGCTCCCAACATGCTCACGCAGCTGCGAATCGATCACGTTGCTCAAAATGCCCCCTTTGCCGTAGTACTTTACAAAACGGTTGCAGTTAAACACAAGCATCGTCCCGCGGAACTGCAACACCCCGTCTATTGCGTTCACCGCACCTGCTGCTGAGGGCTGAAACACGTACTCCACCGCGTTGCCGTATTCCAGCAACGGTTTCCGTTTCCACGCCAATGTCCCAATCTTGTCATCATGCACACACGCCTCTATGCTCGCCCGCCAGAAAAAATCGTACCAGTAGCTCGCAAAACCCGCGCCTGCCGGTTTCACCAACGGCTTGTGCAACACCAAATCGTCCAGCTGATAATACGTCGCCGCGTCCAAATGCTCCGTCTGTACCAAACGAAACTTGTGCTTGATATACGCACACCCAAAAAAATTCTCGTGACTCAGTGACGGCGAGACCGTGTTCTCGCCGCACCCAAAGTCAATCTCGTACATACGCCCCGTGACCTTATTCTGTCCCTTTTGCTTATCTTTCGATGTCATGTACCAATCGTCCGTCTTATACCTTCCTGTCAGCACGCCCAAATACCCGGCGTAAAAACGAGTCAGCTTGACATACCCATGTGCTGCAGACCCGACGCAGTAGTCGTCGATGCTCTGCGCGCACACCACGCAACCACACCATTCCTCCTGCTCCAAATCCGCTGGCCATCCGTTGTCCACCAGCTCCAGTGCTCGACGCTTGCACTCCGTGCTCACAATAATTGGTCCAGGCATCCGCGCCAAGTCGTTCAAAAAATGCGCCTCTGCCCCTGCTCGTCAATGCGCTGTGCACCGCACAACAAAGAATTCACTTGCAACACCAAAAAACGCAACTTTGCAATGTACAAAATTTTGTCAATTATATGTATAAATACACCCAAAGCACAAATGAATAACGCACCCCCCTATTAATTCAAACCCATACACACACAAACAAACGTATTTGTTGTTTTCGAATAACAACAAAACAAACCTAATGCTTTTTCCATCAAGCAACAAACAACTAAACCGACAACTATCGCGCCTGCTCGCTCATGCAAACAAAGACCTGTCCGAAACTCATGCAGCCAGCAAACACGGCGACGTTCGAAACGTCGGTCAAGCCGCACTGCTTGACACGCTCCCGCTGACCGCACCAAGCAAACAATTCTTGCTCACGTTTCGAAACGCCGAAACTCCTCCCTTGTACGGTGACAAAGACGCATGGGTCCACAAGATTGCAAACACCTCCAAACCAGTATGCATCATGATGCCAAACGTCGACGGTGTCGAAGCGTTCGTCCTCTTCAGCAACGCCGACAAAACGGCATGCTCCAGACAACAACAGAAACAATTTGCCAATGCCATGTACACTCTCAGTGCCAAAACCAACTACTGCACCGTTGTCATCCAACTGCTCGTCTACTTGCACTGCTACGCCGTAGTCACGGAGTCGCACGATGTCGCCAAAGAACTGCTTGCACTCATACACAGCATGTTCAAATATCTCGTCACCATGACGCTGATGCAAACAGCAAACGCCAACAACTTTCTCGACAAAGCCCTATCCCTCTCGGACAATGAGTTGAAACTCAAGCAAAAGCAAATTGCCGCGTTTGTAGAATGCAAAAGTCTGCAACTTGCAGAATGCTTGCACCACGCAGTCGAAAGCGTGAGGGCAAACAAAGTGCTCATTCTTGATATCCAAGACTTGCTCAAGGCAATCTGCAACGAGCGCTTATCAGAAGAAGAAACCCTCTCCGAAATTGCTGCAGAAATCAATTCACACTTGCAAGTCCTTACCATGTCTGAGCAATCGCAAGAGACCAGTGATGAGGCCAGTAATGAGGCCAGTGATGAGGCCAGTGACGACGATTCATACGACACGCACACAAACATGCTGCGGTGGTTGCTTTATAAGCCGATCAAAAAACGCCAACAAACAGGAATGATACAACTGCTTAATGCGTACAGCAAAACACTGTACGGCCTGTACAAGCGCCACAGCAAAGATCATCATATCAACAATGTCCTCAGCATGGTCTGCACGTTCTGCAAAAAGACGCCTGACGCCGACGATGCCGTATGGGCGCACAACATGATTCACAACACGATTCATAGCACCATCTGCAGTCCCGATTCGAATGTACAATCCAAATACATTGGTGTCATGGGCCACGCTATGTTTGCATACGTGCTGCTTGCACCGTTCTTTGCGCCGCATATTTGCAGCGCGTGTGAACTTACAATCGGTACCAAACGCACACGGGCGCATGATCCGTATCCAGGCAGCTTCAACATCTGGTCTCAATATCACCGCAAACGTGTTGTCAACACCACAGTGCACAACGTACATAAACAAGTCGCCGACGAACAAGAATACAAACGCTGTGTATCGCGCGAGACAAACAATAAAATCAAAGAAACAAACGCAAATCTTGTCTGTATGCCAGCCACTACTCAGGGTGCAGATGTGCAAAACAGCGTCGCCAACAACACCATGCCAGCAAAACCAGAAACGCTCCATTTCAGCGCAGGAAAAGGGAATATGAAAGCAAGAAAAACGCGCAACTGGCGAAACCACGAAGACGCCGACGAAGAACCAACACGCAAACGACGCAAACCCCCCAAAACAAAGAAGTCTGCGATACACACCAAAACCAAAATACGAACAAATGACTCATCACCAGATCAAAGCGAAGATGACGAGCACTACTACGAAAATGAAAAACCCGTCGCGTACGCCAAACAACGAAGACTCGTGTTTGAACCAAATACGGCTCTGCTCTCGCTGGTGCACCGCTTTGTCCATGATTACGAACGGAAAAACATCCAACGTTACACAGAAATAGACGCGGCGTATATTGCATCAGAAATGCATGCAGACTTTGCAAGTCAACGCAGCATCTTGATCAATGATTACAACAATGTACACACAAACATGCACCCCGACGTGCACAATGAAATAAACGATGCACAACCCAAAGCGCAGAGCAAGCCTATCCGGCTTGCAGATCTCGAAACTCAAAGCGAGAACTGCATCAAAAATGCAGATCCTCAAATGCACGCAAACATGATGCACCTGATTGCAGAGCTTATGCACAAACACAAGCAGTACAAAGACGCAATCTACAACCACATTGCAACCTTGCTTCGTAATAACAATCATTCCAAATTGCCAGACGCAAATGTTTCCCCGTTGCAACGCGAACTGTTTTATCGTGTAATGCATGCGCGAAACTTTTACAATGATGTACGCCCCAAAAACAAATGGCTGGCTTACTGTCACGCTGTTTGCTTCAAGCTATTTACAACGTACCAATATGACCTGTCTGTGCCAATTGGCGTACAGGAGAGCGTACTCAAAATATTTGCAAAGACACTCAAAATAATACACGACACGTCCAATAACCAGCCATCTGTGACACAAAATGCAGCACAAAACACAGCAAATACACTCTTTAAATGCAATTATTTAAAAACGCAACTCAAACGCCAGCCGTTCATGGCAGCTTACAAAGAAAAATACGAACGAAGCAAGCTGAAACAGGCCAGAAATCAAGATTTCAATGCACAACAACAGCTCAAAATACAAAACACCACGAAAATGCTCGACAGCTTTGATACTACACTCGACACACACAACAGCACCACCATCGAGCGAGTTCTTCCACTAATGACACAAAACGACCTAATGGGGCACACCCTTACTTCAATAGTACAGCTGGCCAAAAACACCGTACCCGACGTAAATGACGTACAGTTTCTCATGAAGCACAACCTTATGTTCGACCTCAGCAAAAACAAAGACTGCAAATTTCAACAATATCGCAACACGTTTGATCTCGAAAATAACATGTTTGATCCCACAAACCCGACATCCATTTTGTTCGATAACCTAATAAATGACGCAATACCCAATTACATGGCCATCGACAGACAAAAAGGCACCGACAAAATGGCATTTAGAATAAAGCACATCCTGGATCAAACAGTCAATTCAAAAAATGCCAGCAACACAACAAATTATTTCAAGGCGCAATGTGCAATTTGTTACTTTTATTTGAACTCCGAAATACAAACGTATTATCAAGATGTTAAAAGCAATGCAAAACTCAAACCAGACGCGTTATTTACATCAGAGTTTCAAGCAATCCAAAGTGTGCGAACAAAAATGCGAACAAAAATGAGGGATTTCAGCACATCTCAGAACCAAGACAACTTGCATAAATATATGTCCTACTTGCCAAGGTACACCACAACCAAAACGGTGTTTGCAATGCACGGGATTATGCTGCTGCGCGGCGTGCGTCAGATATTTTGTAATTTGGCAATGTCCGACAGCATCACCGACGACTGGCAAAATTTAAAAAATAGAATCGAACAGTTGAATAATGCGCAAACAGGCTCAAATGGAGCAACAAATGCACCAGCCACAGGTGCAGGTCACAAGACGACCACAACAACTACAGGTTCAGTTGCAGGCACAGGTGCAGGTCACAGGGTGACCACATCATCACTCGATCTGCAAAATGCTCAAATTGCCAGCATTTCAACACTCGATCTGCAAAATGCTCAGATTGAAGTGAAACTAGCGTATGAAACTTACACCGAACACGCAGTCTCTTACCTTTGCAATTGCCTTGACAAAGTTGTCCGAATACAGCAGGCAGACTGCGCTGCAATTTACAACACGCTGGCCGATAATTGCGAAAACCAGGTGCATTATTACTACAATAGCCATCGCAAACCACATCACATACAAAAACACGAACAGCAAACACAAGATCGGTTTCAACTGCGTGCAAATGAATACCAGCAGCATTTATTCACAAACGATCTGACCAAGGGATCGATGTTTTGGATGTTACACGTCTTGCAGGTTGAACAATCGAAAATAGAAATCAACTCAACAAATGCGATTCAAAACCGCATTACGCAGCTTGGCACACAGGTTGCAAATGTAAAAATGTGCAATAACGTGTGTGCAACCATCAACAAAGCCTTTACGCCGAATACCAATACATGGACTTTGGAACCACAAATCTGTTCTGATGTATCACATAGCGTGCTTGCTTGTGCAATCCACTACATGGTCTGCACAGAAAACAACGTGTTTGACGGCGACACCAGTCGCATGTTTGTTGATGAAAGAGATTTAAACGACGACTGCTTGAATTTCTTAATTACCGGACAAAACAAAGATTTCACACACAAACAAACTCTTGTACATTTCTTGAACAATTTTTCAACAAACCCAAATGATAATCAGATGAAACAAGCGTGCAATTTGTTGCAAAAATACACATCACTGAATTATCCACAGCGCAAAGATATCTTTGAGGTGTTTACCGAACCATGGTGCAAAATGTGCTTTGTGGTCCTCAGAACAAATGACACAGCCTTTTTCAATGCCGTCCAACAACCCGTAAAAAGCCGCGCATCAGACTACAACGGCTACGTCCATTTAATTTGGGACAAACGACGATTGTGTCTGAAGACATACGACGAAACCATTAGCACATGGCAACAACTAGACAACAAATCTAATCACGCCGTATTTGCAACACCCGAACATAACGACGATGACCGACAACCCGGCATTTGCGTCAGATACGATGAATTTGAGCACAACAGCACACTGCTGAAGTACCTATTCTGCTCCGTACCGTGCTCGGATACCAAAAACCCTGTTTCAAACGCTACTATTGTCAACACCGACAAGGCGTGGCTGCGAGCTTTTCCCCTGAAACAGGAAAATGTGTTCCGCCTAACAGACGCGCTGGTGACAGCAATGAATGATACTTATTTGCAATTAAATGAGCTACCTGTGCGATTACAGCAGGACGCTGACGACATACACAAAAGGCATGTGATTGAAATCTACAAACGATATCAGCAACAAACCTACCAAAAATTAATGATTAACATTCAAGATGTTCTGACCCTCAAATCTCCTACAATGAACGAAATTGTTCTGTATGATTTCTGTGTCAGCGCAATCAAACTATGCTACAATAATGCACCAAATTACCAAAAGCAAAAGCAGACCCCACGCACAAACGACGATTCATTCACAACAGTGTCGTCAAATCAAGACAAAATTCAATTACACTATGAGCAATGGCGGTACATGATTGTGTGCTCAAACACATCTCTAAACTACACTTTTTCAAACAAACACGTAACGCAATTTAAAACAACCAATCAACTGCAAAAAATGCTACATGCAGAACAAACCAAACAATTAACCGCAGCACGGCGCTTTGGGCAAGCGCTTGAGATGTATGTGTATATGTTTCTAATAACACAACAAGCCAAAGATGAAACCGTGAACGACCTCAAAGAATTGCGTGCTGGAGATAATGACAATCAAGACAAGTTACATGATAACAACAGGTTAAATGATGACAAACTAGCAACAGATGCAAAACAACTATTGTTGCAAAAAAACGAATTAATTAAGGGTTACGATCAGGATCTGCAACAGTATGAAACTGCAATGCAATCTCGTGATAGCAATGTACAAGAAAATATACGTGCTATGACGAATCAAATGAATTCTGTAATGCAAATTGTGGATCAAGGTTTTGAACAGAACGAGCATAATGTATCGTGGAACACTCAAAAGGAATTGCTTGAGAAATATCAAACGAATTTCAATACAGGCTTGTCTGGTGAAGCAATAGATGAATTGAAAGACCAGTTAAATGACGCAATCAATGTATTGCAAATGCACAACGACCAAAACATCCCAAATCATGTGTTCCTGGCTGCCTATGGGAACATAAACCCGTCAATCACAAGTAATGATGAAGAGCAAAATTTCGAGAAATATAATCACGTGCATGTCGTCACACAAGCCATTGCTATTTGTGACAGGAGTGATAAAGAGCATACTCCCAATGGCATTACAGTGTTACGCATTACACCCCGTACATCAGATACCAATAAGTTACAACCCGACCTGAAATCCAAATGGGACCGCATGTTGCAAACACACAAAACTTGTGCTCAAGATTTATGTACTCTTTCTGCATTATTCAACGTGCGGACTTCTACTTTTTCGAGTCCAGCGGTACAACAAATACGCGATATTATGCACGCATTTGAACATATTCGAGTTGAAGACATTGTGCAATTAGCAAGCAGTTTATCTGGCGCCACTTTGATCAACGAGAGTCACTATATACAACTGTACAACGAAATTGCATCCGACGACACACACAAGCAAGCATTCAATCCAGACGCCAAACTTGCTAATTCTTATGCAGACTTTTTCCAAACTTTGGAGCTCAATGTCGCACAAGAACACTATGAACTTGCAAACACAGAAATCAAGACATTGCCCGAATTTGTGCCCGCAGACATCAAAAACTACTGTGTTGAGTCCACAGTAAAATACACGCTACAACAGGACGAAACCGACCTAGAAAAAAACACAGAAATCAAGACATTGCCCGAATTTGTGCCCGCAGACATCAAAAACTACTGTGTTGAGTCCACAGTAAAATACACGCTACAACAGGACGAAACCGACCTAGAAAAAAAAATCACGCTGCAAGAAGTTTCAAATTGGTTGATTGTATTTTATGAGGGGTGCATTCGTGATGATAACTACAAAACACTACACAATGAAGACTTGAATGAAATCATTGCAGCACTTATAAACTTGACAAATACACAAGCAGAAATGGTGGTTTTGCATACTTTGGATTGCCTATGCGATCGACACGTGCAAGATCAATATAATGGCAATTATAACGCCATTGATGATGACACGTATGACGAAATTTACGACAAGTTTTTTTATGCCGTTGCGGGCTTTTATCAGCAAACGTATGAACACAAAAAAAAAGTGCCAAAATGGGACAATTTGGACCTTCGGGGTCCACAGAAATCCAATCTGCAACGTTTGTGGGAGTATGCAAGCAATACCCTATTTTCAACGTGTGCAAAAGCAAGCGTGTATGAGCACGAACGGCAAATTTGTTTGTATTTCAAAAGCAGAGCAGAACACTACGTCGAAACTGCAATGCATTGGCAAGGCGAAGATGAATCAAGCGAAGATGAATCAAACGAAGATTACATGAAACGGTTGGCAGACAACCTTACACAACTGCTAACAAGCTTGAGCAAATACCAAAGCAACTTCCGCAATGTACTAACTCGTGACAAGCAGCTGTATGCACAACAAACCATGACAAAGGTACCAGATTACTTGTACAATGTGCACACCTGCAGGTTTAAATTACACACAGATGACAATAAATCTGCACAAACAGATACCCGTGTCATTGGCAACGAACGATTCTCGAATCTAGACTTTGTCCCAGATTTGCTCAATTGCTTGAACAAAGACAAGTCCACTGCGACCCATGATTACATTTTGTACAAGCTTGTGCAACTGACCAAGCATAATTATGCAGCAGATGCAATCGTCTGTTTGTTGTTACAAGTATGCGAGCCATTACTTCTACAAACAAGCAAGTCACAAAACAGACAGGCAAACAGACAGGCAAACAGACAGGTGTCTGTTGCGTCGGGTCTATTCAAATATCACGAACAATACAAAGACCTGTGTACCAAACTGCACGAGTTGTACTGCGAGAGACTTGAAATAAATCTGATTGGCCCATGGTTCTACACAGTTCCCGCGTCATACAAACTACAAAAAGACGAGAAAATCTACGGGTTTACGCATTTGTCTGGATCCATACTACAGCCATCAGAATTTGTCGATTTGTTGTCATCAAATGACAACAACTTGTCGTTAAAATGGCTACACAAAGAGTCGATTGTGCTCGATTATATGCTGCAAACAGGCCATAACATATCGCAATGGTACGAAACACATCGCAGGTTTTCTCGCGCTCGTAGTTCACACGAAGACTCGGCGTTACAAAACCGCAAACATGCAATGGACATTGACATCAGAGACAACAGTATTTTATGCACATTGTTTGCGGTGTTGTCACGAAGCTTCCGCAATCTTGCAAACAGTGCCACAAAAGATACCGAGCAACTGCAGCACCACGAGTTTGTTACGTTCGTCAAGTATTTTGCACAGCATAATTTGACCTCGTGGCTGTCAGCAAACAAAAACGATGCCTACAGCACAATGCCCAACACC
>Ga0181574_10000163_pt1 | contig 59387 bp, 42 predicted proteins | sample 101ome_24_FD_145600 | JGI IMG/M metagenome (GOLD analysis project Ga0181574, IMG submission 145600) | Coastal salt marsh microbial communities from the Groves Creek Marsh, Skidaway Island, Georgia - 101410AT metaG (spades assembly) | ecosystem: Environmental > Aquatic > Marine > Intertidal zone... | reverse complement strand
CACCATGCAGGCAAACAATCATCGGCTACTTATTTTCGCCAGCCGCGTCGTAGCCATTCGGGAGGAAAACGAGATAGTCATAACTGACTTTCTTTTCGACCTTCCATTCGAACGTCCGCTGCTAAGGAGCGATCTCCTACGAATGGAGAAGATGGGAAAGAGGAAGAAAAAGCGCCGACCCAGGAAAGCAAAGATCGGCGAAAAAATACCTTCGGATCTCTCATAAAAACTCCCATATCTGCCCGACCAAGAAAACTGCAATCAGATAGTAGCGCAAACTGTGAATGCAGACGAAACTGTGCGCCCCTCGTCGATTCCTATCGCATGTTTACCCTTCTCAAAACCGACTCTGAGACGTCCGCCCGCCGCGGGCTCATGTCGCTGGCCCATGGTAAAGTCGAAACCCCTACCTTCATGCCGGTTGGGACAAAGGGCACCGTGAAGTCAGTTCACCCCACAGAACTCACCGACCCCGCTCTCGATTGCCGAATTATCCTCGGCAACACCTACCACCTCTACCTCCGCCCCGGCACTGATGTACTCGATGGATTTGGTGGGCTCCACAATTTCATGCGGTGGGATCGCCCGATTCTGACTGATTCCGGAGGCTACCAGGTCTTTTCTCTCTCCAAGCTTCGTAAAATCACCGAGGACGGAGTTCGCTTTCAAAGCCACATCGACGGCAGCCCGCTTGAACTCACCCCCGAGTCCGTTCTCGAGATTCAGCGCTCAATCGGCAGCGACATCTGCATGATTCTGGACGAGTGCCCACCCTACCCCTGCGAACGGGACTACGCCGCAAATTCGCTCGCACTGACCCAGCGATGGGCCGAGCGCGCTCGCGACTGGGTGGAAAAACATCGCCCTCCCGGCCAGAACTTTTTTGGCATCGTCCAGGGCGGATGCTATCCGGAGCTCAGAGAAAAAGCGGCACGGGATCTCGTTTCGCTCGATTTCGATGGCTACGCAATCGGCGGGCTTTCCGTTGGAGAACCCGTACCGGAAATGATGAAAGCCGCTGATGTCGCCGCGCCGATTCTCCCTGAAAACAAGCCGCGCTACGCGATGGGTCTCGGCCAGCCCGATCAATTGCTCGAACTCATCAGCCGCGGAATCGATATGTTTGACTGCGTTTTGCCCACCCGAATCGCACGAAATGCTACCGCCTACACGCTCGACGGCACCATTAATCTGAAAAACGCGAAGTGGGAAAAATCACAGCTTCCGCTCGCAGAACAAGGCAAAACGCACCCCCTCTGCGAAGGTTTCTCGCTCGGCTACATCCGACACCTCATCAAAAATGATGAAATCCTCGGTTTGCGGCTTCTTACTTTGCACAACGTGACCTTTTATCTCCACTTGATGAAAGAGGCCCGTCGTGCTATAGACGCCGACTCGTTTGCCGTTTTTAAGGCCGATTTTATCCGCCGATATCGTGGCGAAAAAATCGAACCCTGAACGTCAGGCGTCGTTTTGTGTCTCAATCAGTTCGAAAACTTCTATTCCATGACAATTCTTCCCATTCTCGCAGAAGGCGCGGCACCCGCAGGTGGTGGTGGCGGCATCGGTATGTTTGTTCCCATGATTCTGATCATGGTGATGTTCTACTTCATCCTGATCCGCCCTCAGCGGAAACAGCAAAAACAGCAGGAAGAAATGCGCAAGAACATCGGAAAAGGCGACAAAGTCGTTTCTATCGGAGGCATTCACGGACTCGTCACCGGCCATACCGACCGCACTGTATCGGTGAAAGTCGCCGACGGACTCAGCATCAAATTTGACCGCAGTGCCATCGCCTCGATCGATCACAAGGGAGGCAGTCAAGACAACGACACTGAAGAAGAATCTTCGGAAAACGACGAATCGGAAGAGAGTTAAGCTCCTTCCCTACTTCTCCGTTTCAGCAAAGACCTAACCCTGTTTGCTCACTGACCAAACCCTGTTGAATTCCTCACCTAACTCCGTTGGGCACTCCTGAGGTTTTTTCCTATCCCCATTTTCTCATGCAAGACGATAAGTCCGACAACACGAAAGGTGCCGCTTCGAGCGAAGCTTCCCGAACTGAAGCCCCGGTAGAAGCTACCGCATCCGATTCTGCATCGGGCGCAGTGAAGCAGGGAGCTGCTAAAGCCGACGGAGCACCTGTGATCCAGGACGCTGCATCCGCAACAGCACAGCCCGACGCGGAAACGATCAAAGAAGTGACCAACCTGCTCGAAGCTGTCGAGAAATCTTCGGAAAAAGCTGCTAATACAACTGGCGAAGCGACCTCCGCCGCGGCAGAAGTAGCCCAGAAAGCTGCCGACGTCGCAACCGATGCCGCCAACATTGGTATCAGTTCGCAGATGGTATTCCTGCTCGGCCTCGGACTGCTCGCGCTTTTCACTTACTACTTCGCTACTGAAACTGCGAAGCGGAAGCGCATCGTGGGAAGTTTTCTTGCCGTCGCCGTGACCGCGCTTTGCGTCTGGCTGGCATCCGCAATGCCGATGAAGCAGGGAATCGAGCTTCAAGGTGGTGTTTCGATGAAAATCCGAATTGTCCCAAATGAAGGACAGGAAGTCAGCGAAAGCATGCAGCAGCAGGCCATCGGTGTTCTCGAAAAACGACTCAATGATCTTGGAACCGGCGAGGTTCTTCTCGCGCCTGAGGGCAGCGACGGAATTTTCCTTCAGATGCCTGGAGTTGGTGAGGACGTTTTGAAAGAAATCGAAATTCAGTTGGCCAAAGTCGCCCGACTGGAGTTTTCCATTCTCCACCCACAGAGCCAGTTCATGGCGCAGCGTGTTGCTGGTGGCGGCGAAGTTGTGCCCGGCTTTGAAGCGCTCCCCTACAAACCGGAGTTTGCCGACGACGGAACCGAACTCCCTACCCGCTATGGCCTCGTGAAGATCAAGCGCGACATGGAAGGTGAGAACGTCAACAAGGCTGGATATTTCTACGGTCAGGACGGACACTCCATCAGCGTCGACTTCACCGGAGAAGGATCGAACATCATGGGCCCTCTCACGATCGAAAATCAGGGGCAACCACTCGCCATTATCATGGACAACGAGATCCTTTCTTCTCCTGTGATTCGAGAGCCATTCTCGACAGGATGCTCCATTACTGGTGACTTCAGTCAGGAAGAGGCGAACCAACTCGCTTCTGCACTTGAGAACCCACTCAAAAACCCCATCGAGATCGAATACTCGAACTTCATCACCCCAACCATGGGTGCTGCTACAATCAAGCAGGGAATCGTTGCAGGTGTTTGTGGACTTGCCCTGACGCTGCTCTTTATTCTTCTCTACTACCGCTTCGCCGGCATTCTCGCCCTCATCGGATTGTGTATCAGCATCGCAATCATCTTCGGAACGATGTCGCTGTTCCAGTTCACCCTGACCCTTCCAGGTATTGCGGGAATCATCCTGACCATTGGTGTCGCGATCGATGCGAACGTGCTCATCTACGAGCGATTACGAGAGGAACTTGCCGCAGGTAAATCGCTGAAGTCCGCAATCGACACCGCGTATGAGAAAGCCTTCTCCGCGATTATCGATGCTAACATTACCACACTGATTACGGCGATCATTCTCTATTCTGTCGCCGCAGGAACCGTAAAGGGCTTTGCGATCACCCTCATTATCGGTATTTTCGCGACCCTGTTTTCTTCACTCATCGTTACTCGCGTGTGCTTTAACTGGGGAACAGAGACAGGTTTCGTTAAAAAGCTCAGCTTCATGAACTTCGTGCCTGAGCAGACGATCGACTTCCTCGGCAAGCGAAAGGTTTGCCTAATTGGGTCCGTCATCGTCCTCTTACTTTCTCTCATAATCGTCCCATCCGTCGACCCACGTGGCGTCGAACTCAAAGGCGGAGATTCTCTCACCATTCAATCTGCTGAAGGCCTTACCAAAAAGTCGATCGAAGAGTCGCTCTCCGACCTCGATCTCGGGGGCGTGCCTCTCGTCCAGGTACAGAAACCTGTCGGATCCCCTGGGGAATTCTTCCTAATTCGCTCACCCGATAACACGGCAGCGAAAGTGGAAGCAGAGATCGAAAAAGATCACAAGGTCACTCTGAAAGACACCACCGTCAGCTCTGTCGGGTCTGCCGTCGGAAAATCCATGCTGATTTCCTCTGGTCTCGCTCTCCTCATCGGTATCGGTGCGATTTTGATCTACGTCACCTTACGATTTGAGTTCGCTTTTGCTCTGGGAGCGATCGCGGCTCTTTTCCACGACCTCATTGTCGTGGTGGGGATCACAACACTTCTCGGTCAGGAGGTTACCCTCATCACTGTCGGTGCGTTTCTGACTATTGCCGGTTACTCGATCAACGATACCATTGTGGTCTTTGACCGGGTTCGAGAAGGCCTTGCTACGAAGCGTGGTGATGTGAAAGACATCATGAACTACTCGCTGAACAAGACGCTCGCGCGAACCTTGCTCACCTCGGCAACCACCTTGATCACCGTGACTGTGCTCTACATCTTCGGCGGTCCCGGTCTTCGGAATTTTGCCGAGACGCTCATCATCGGAGTGATCATCGGAACCTATTCCTCGATCTTCATCGCATCACCGATCGTTCTCTGGTGGGCCCGCAAATCAGGAACCAACCTCCGTCGCGAAGTTCTCGATACCGAGCAGTCCAAAGTTGATGCGCTGGGCGGTCAGCAGGCGTAAGAAAACCAAACCCCGCCGCGGTCAGGGTATTCCCGCACGGCGGCTTGGTTCCTGGTTCTTCCGCGCGGCGGCCGGGATCTCGGAAAAGGGCGTGGTGCGAGGCAATTGAACGTTCAATGTTGAAAGTTCAGCGTTGAACGTTTGCCCCTCAGAGCGCCTTCACTGCGCCAGGCAATACAGAACAAACGGTGCCCAAAGCTGCGGATTGGGGAATTTCTTCTTAGTCTCGAGAATTGCCGCTCTCAAGGCAGCCGCCTCTCTCTATGTAGCCTTCAGCTGCGGAGGTCAGAATCATCGCGATGGTCCGCGGTTCTGCCTGACCGGATTGCTCCAGTAATTTCATCGCATTTTCCATCCGCTCGGCTAGATCCTCCTAGGCCTGGAGTGAGGGAAAGGACGAGAATAGGCGAAATTCGGCGCATGGCGGAAGGATAACGGTTCGCTAGAAAACGGACAAGAAAAGCCGTGCTTCGATTTTGACGAACCAAAAACTCGATGATGCCAGAATACAGGCAATCAATCCAGATCCGTCGCGGGCAAGCGGGAGTTGCCCCCCTTCCACATCGAAAACAAAATGCGGAGAATGGAGGGGCAGGTTCCACCCTGCCCGGTTGGCACACTTTTACAAAAAATCTCCCGCTCCTCTACTCCCACTCAATACTCGCAGGAGGCTTCGTGGAGATGTCGTAGAGGACGCGATTCACGCCCGGCACCTCGTTCAAAATCCGATTCGATATCTCGCCGAGCAATTCGTAGGGAAGGTGAACCCATTCCGCTGTCATTGCGTCCTCACTTGTTACGGCGCGAAGGCTGAGGGCGTACTCGTAGCTTCGCTCATCGCCTTTTACGCCGACCGTTTTTGTCGGAATCAGAGCTGCATATGCTTGCCAGACAGAATCATAGAATTGACGATCGCGGAGCAGGCCGATAAAAATATCATCTGCCTCGCGAATGATTTTCAGTTTCTCCTCCGTAACCTCACCCGGGCAGCGCACAGCCAGTCCCGGACCAGGAAAGGGATGGCGACCAACGACTCGCTCGGGCAATCCGAGAACACGACCGAGCTCGCGAACCTCGTCTTTGAAAAGCTCGTCGAGCGGCTCGATCACCCGGCCCGCCTCTTTGAGCTCCATGATCTTGTCGACTCGGTTGTGGTGCGTCTTGATTGTTGAAGCGATCGATCCGCTCGTGGCGCTCTCGATCACGTCGGGATAAAGCGTGCCCTGTGCCAGCAGTTCCACATCGTCTCCGACAGCGTCAAAAAAGACCTGCACAAACAACCGCCCAATAATGCGGCGCTTTTCTTCTGGGTCAGAAACACCTGCGAGGGCATCGAGAAAAAGCTTTGATGCATCGATGGTTTCGATTTCGATCCCAACTTCTCTGAAAAGCGATTCGACTTCAGCGGGTTCATCTTTTCGTGACAAACCTGTGTCGACGAAAATATTGCGCGTATCGATTTGAGCTTCATGAAGCAGAGCTGCCAGCACCGATGAGTCAACGCCACCGGATACACCGCAGACGACTTTTCGACCATTCACCTCGGCACGAACCCGCTCGACCAGTTTGTCTTTAAACGAAGAAATCGCAAAAGTGGGTAGGTCGGTTGCGCGGTTGAGGAAATTCTGAAGGATCTGCGTTCCCTCATCGGTATGAGAAACTTCCGGGTGAAATTGGATGCCGAAAAACTTGTCATTCCACCGCAGCGCAACAGGAACGCCATCGAGATTTCGCCCCATTACTTCGCAGCCGTCAGGAAGCTCGCTGACCGTATCCGAGTGGCTCATCCAGATCTGTGAGTGGCCTTCAAGATCAGAAAAAATGCCGTCAACACCATTCTCGGGCATGAGCGTAGCGGGACCGTATTCCCGCGTATTTCCGGGAGCGACAGTGCCACCAAACTTGGTATTCAAAAGCTGCATTCCATAGCAGACCCCGAGGACCGGAACTCCCATTTTGACCAGATAATCAAAGTCGATGTCAGGCGCATCATCTTCAAGGGTCGAACGCGGTCCGCCAGACAGAATCACAGCGGCTGGATCGCCTGTTTGATCAAGTTCCGAAGGCTGATAAAGACGGGAAAAATACCCGAGCTCGCGAATACGTCGCACGATGAGCTGAGTATACTGCGAACCATAATCAATGACGGCAATGGGATGTTCCATGAGAATAGAGTGAAGGCAGGAGAAGAGATCGAGTAATTCAAATCAGCTCGATTGCTGATAATTGACCGGTTCTTCCGTTATCGTGATGTCATGCGCGTGGCTCTCTTTCAAGCCGCCTGAGGTGATGCGAACAAACTTCGCACGCTCACGCAAATACTGAAGATTCTCCGCGCCGACGTAGCCCATACCGCTGCGAAGTCCACCGAGAAGCTGAAAAACGGTATCCGCAAGTGGCCCGCGGTACGGAACGCGTGCTTCGACACCTTCGGCGACTAGTTTTCCAGACGAATTCTGCCCGTAACGATCCCCTGATCCTTTTCGCATCGCCTTTTCCGAGCCCATACCTCGATACTCTTTCCAGGCTCGCCCCTGGTGATTAACCATTTCGCCGGGGCTCTCGCGACAGCCGGCCAGAAGGGATCCCAGCATTACCAGATTTGCTCCCGCAGCCATAGCTTTTACGACATCGCCAGAATACCGAATTCCACCGTCAGCGATGAGCGGAATGCCTTTCTCGTGGCAAACCGGAGCCACATTCTGAATCGCAGTGAATTGCGGAGTGCCCACCCCGGCAATGACACGGGTTGTGCAGATTGATCCGGGTCCAACGCCCACCTTCACTGCTGCCGCGCCTGCAGCAATGAGGTCTTCGGCTCCGTCAGCGGTGACGACATTTCCGGCTACCACCGGCTTGCCGTGATCGCTGTTAATTTTCTCAATGACAGAAAGAACTCGTTCGGTATGCCCTGTAGCAGCGTCGATGAAAACGGCATCCGCACCAGCTTCAATGACTCCTGCGGCACGATCGAAACAATCTGGGCCCACACCGATCGCAGCACCAACACGCAGACGGCCGTGTCTGTCTTTTGCTGAGTTCAAATACATGTCGCGCTTCTCGATATCCTGAGCCGTAATCAGCCCCGTCAGCCGTCCCTCTTCGTCCACGAGCGGAAGCTTCTCAATACGAGCTTGCTGCAGAACACGCCGCGCCTCCTCAAGACCAGTCCCCTCCTGAGCAGAAACGAGTCGCTCTTTCGGAGTCATCACGTCCGATACAGACGCATTTTCATCCTCGATAAACCAGATATCCCGGCTTGTAACCATGCCGATGAGAACGCGGTTTTCATCAATCACGGGGAATCCGTTGACTCCCTTTTCATTCATGATCCGCTGCAATTCCGAAAGACGAACATCTGCAGAAACGGTGAAAGGATCTGTGATGACCGTATTTTCTGACCGCTTCACTTTCGCTACCATATCAGCCTGCTCTTCGATCAGCATGTTGCGATGAATTACGCCAAGTCCGCCCTCGCGAGCCAGAGCGATTGCAAGCTCATCCTCCGTCACCGTATCCATCGCAGATGAGATTATCGGGATGTTCAAAGGAATGCCTTCTGAGAGGCTGGTCGAGATGTCTACTCCCGCTGGAAGAACCCCGCTACGCTGCGGGACGAGAAGGACATCATCAAAACTAAGACCGAGAGGAAGTTCACCCATAGATAATATTTAGGAGGGACTCAGGGAGGATCAAGCGAAAGTTTGAGGAGAAAAAGAAAAGAAGACGATTTTTCAGCAAAACTTTATACTAGAGGAGCCCTGAGATTATTGCCTCTACTCCTTTTTCCATTTCTCGCACAATTCGCTTCCACTACCGACTTTCACATCAGCCCAGATGGCGACGATGGCAACACCGGGGCTGCAGGCAGCGCCGGGCTTACGATCCAGAAAGCGGCCGAGACAGTTCCCGCTGGCTCCAATGTCATTATTCACGAGGGGGTTTATCAGAAAAAGGTCAATGTCGAGGTATCCGGGAGCGCTGGTGCAGGATTAATCACCTTTCGGGCTGCACAGGATGAAACCGCCGTCATCGATGGAACAAACCTCGCATTTGATCCCAACAGCTCAAATGCGCTGTTCGCCGTAATCGAACAGCATTACTTCCGCGTCTGGGGACTGGAACTGAGAAATTACAAAACCGCGCAACGCTACCTGGTTCCGATCTGGATTCTCGTGGAAAGGGCGTCGACCCACATCGGCTGATCGACAATCGAATTCACGAAATCGAAACCCGCATCAATGTCTAAGACGGCGGGGACGCACATGGGATTTCCGTTTTCGGATACGAAACATCACCGCTTGAGGACATTCCCATTTTCCGAAACGAACTCTACGATCTCAAGCTCGGCTCGAGCGAGGCACTCGTTCTCAACGGCAACGTGCGGAATTTTTCTTTTTCAGGGATCTCCAGTTCGATGCACTCAGAGCATGACCGAAGCTCGGCGAGAATGCAGACAAAACGCCGGTAGGACCATTCTCCAATTACTCCACCCGCTTTGTTCCCGGTCTCACCGCAGGAATGGCGGCAAGATCCCCCGGCACCTCGTCAGGAGCATAGACGGGAAACTGAATCTCCATGCAGGAGACGACGGGAAACTCGCCGACCTTGTCTTTGCCGGACCGATTCACGACGACAAATACTCCTGCGACTTGCCCACCCTGCTCTGCGATGAAATCAGTCAATTCGAGAAGAGTGCCACCAGTCGTGATGACATCCTCGACGAGGAGCAACCGTTCACCCGGTTTGATCTCGAATCCGCGCTTCAATTCCAACTCGTTCGTTTCCGCATTTCGCTCGGCATAGATGGTCCGGGCATGTACCGCCAATCCGACCTGTTGCCCGACAGGAACTCCGCCCATTGCAGGACTCAGAACGACATCGATCTGCCCGAGCGCTTTCATCGCGTCGACGCGCTGCTCGATCATTTCCTGCAGCTCAAAGGGATGCTGCACGAGCTTCCCTTTTTTCACGTAGTAGGCGGAGTGGTTTCCGCTCGCGAGGATAAAGTGTCCCTGTTCGACCGCTCCGTAGTCTTTGAGCAGTTCGATGGTTTCGTCAGGCGATGTCGGCAATTCGGTTCGCATAGTCTTTGGCTTTTTCGGTGAATGATAGATGTTCGTCGGCGTAGAGAATACCGCGAGAGACATTGATTACGTTGGGAGCGGTTCGATTCGCACCACGGAGAGTTTCCAAATCTCCACCTTGTGCGCCCAATCCGGGAATCAAAAGTGGCACATCGGGCATGCGGGCGAGCACATCATCGGAAACATTTGTCAGCCCAAGGACCAATCCGATGCTTCCCTCCCCCGCTGGATTATCACTGGCACGACCAGCCATGTCCCCGACCAGTTCAAAAACTTTACGTCCGCTTGCGAGGTCGTGCGTTTCCAGATCCGCCGCCCCCGCATTTGAAGTGACTCCGAGCAGATAAACACCCTTCCCCGGATATTGCAGAAACGGCTCCACGGAATCAAAACCCATGTAGGGGCTCAAGGTCACGGCGTCGACATCCCAGTTTCCAAAATACCCTTTCGCATAGTGTTCCTGCGTCGTGCCGATGTCTCCGCGTTTGGCATCGAGCACGATGGGCACGCTCGTATCTTTCATCCTCCTAACGAGACGGTCGATCACGGCGTAGCCCTCGACACCAAGAGCTTCGAAATACGCGATGTTTGGTTTGAAACAGGCAGCGTATTCAGCCGTTTCGGCTATCACCTTTTCGCAGAAAGTTTCAATAGCCGAAACCGAATCGTGCCGGTCCGGTCGAGGATCGAGTCCCACGCAGAGAGCACTCCCCGTGGCCTTGATTCTATTCTGCAAAGTCTCCGCGTAGGTCATCCCTTCGACTCAACAGGGTTAGGTCGATGAGTCAACCCTGTTATATCATCGATTCAACCCTGTCAGGTTTACTGATTTTTTTTAAGAGCACTTTCCAGCTGCCGGGTAGCGATGCAGAACGGGTCAAGACGCAGAGCGCCCATATTTCGGCACTAACGACTGGGAAGTACTCTCGAAATGACAATCTTTGTGTCTACCCCAGGCGCTCAAGGATCGCATCGCCCATTTCGGCGGTGCCCACTTTTTTCTGCCCCTCGTCGCCGGTGTGGATGTCACCTGTCCGGTAGCCATCATCGATGACAGCTTTCACGGCCGCTTCGATGGCGTCCGCGGCTTCGCCAAGTCCGAAAGAAAAACGGAGCATCATGGCGGCGGAAAGAATCTGGGCGACAGGATTCGCAATGCCCTGTCCGGCGATGTCAGGAGCAGAACCTCCACTCGGCTCGTACATCCCGAAGTAGAGTCCGTCTCCTTTGCTTTCCCCCAGGCTGGCGCTGGAAAGCATGCCGAGCGAACCGGCAATCATTGCCATCTCATCACTGAGGATATCACCAAAGAGGTTCGGAGCGAGGACGACGTCGAAGTCGCGCGGACGAGCGATCAGCTGCATGGCCGCGTTGTCGACGTAGAGGTGATCCAGCATGACATCGGGGAAGTCTTTCGCCACTTCTTCGACCGTTTCGCGCCAGAGAATTCCATTCTGAAGCACGTTTGCCTTGTCGATGGAGGTGATTCGCTTGTCGCGTTTTTGCGCAGCGGAAAAAGCGACGCGGGCGATCCGCTCGATCTCGCTTTTTTTGTAAATCATGGTATCGATCGCGACTCTCTCGCCATCCCGCTCTTCCAGGCCTTTGGGCTGGCCGAAGTAGATGCCTCCAGTCAGTTCCCTAACGCAAAGCACGTCGAATCCGCCGGCAATGCGATCCTCTTTCACAGGTGATGCATGAGTGAGAGCAGGAAAACAAACGGCAGGACGTAAATTCGCGAAAAGTCCGAAGTGTTTGCGCAAGGGCAACAAGGCTCCGCGCTCCGGCTGAATCTCGGGAGGAAGCGATTCCCACTTGGGACCACCAACGGAACCAAAGAGGATCGCATCGGCTGCGGCACAAGCGGCCACGGTGTCTTCGGGAAGCGGTGACCCGGTTGCATCGATTGCGGCACCACCGACGAGCTTTTCATCTGTCTCAAAGGCGAGACCGAATTTCTCGGCAACGCGGCCGAGAATCTTGCGAGCCTCGGCCATAACTTCTGGACCGATCCCGTCGCCGGGAAGAATTGCGATTTTGTGCGCTTCACTCATGGAGCGAGACAAAAGAGAGATCACGGACTATCGCAAGCCGAAATATGAATCAATCGTCTTAATCGTCCTTCGGGAGCTCTTTGATTTCGCTCACTTCCTTCCACTCCATTGCATCCAGCATGAAATTCCCAGAACGCTTTTCAGCAACGACATTGCCTTCCGTTGTGACGACCCGGGCAATGATGCCGTAGAGTTCGTCCTCTCGATACAAGTCACGGCTGATGAACATTCGATCGATCTCAATTTCTCCCGTTGGCACAACCTCGTCTCGATTGAATGGAAGAGCAGCGAGAGAAGCCTCCCCGGTAATTTTCACGAGATTGATCGGATCATCCTCGTCGGTTAGAGACGAATAAGACCATCCCCCGTCGTCACTGAGGCGCGTTGCCAGGCGATTGTTCCAGATGATGATGTATTCAAGGCGCGTCGGGGGAAGAGACTCGCGACTGAGGTTTCGAACCTTGACCTCGTAACTGGCAAGACGCTTTTCGTATTCGTAAGAAGATGAACTTCCATTGAAGCGCTCGGTTCGACCGGCCTTTTTCTCAATATCAATCTCCAGGCGAAAATCCGAGGCCAACTTTGCCGTTTTTATCCAATCCTTAATGAATTGCTGATCGTCGAGGGACAGAACATTGATCTCGGTATCAAACTCCTGCCCGTCTTCGCGTCGAATCCGCATGGATCGATTGTCGTCCGAGACTTTGAGGAGGGTTGCAAGGATCTTGGTTCCCTTCTTATCGGTAAATTCGTGCAGACTATCTGCGTCTTGGGCTGACAAGACCAAGGCAGGAAATATCGAAATGAATAGGGCTGGCAGGCGGAACATGGCGTTGGGCGAAAAAGGTGACTGTTTCAAAGGCGCAGTGAAACATATAGCCAGTTAGACGCATCGTCATTTCGGAAATGCGCAGCAATTTTGGCTCGATCAGGTATGTTTTTGCGCGATCAAGCGTGTCGGACCTCTTTTCGATACTTCAAGGGCACGGATTCGGATAGCGGTGGTGCACTGTATCGATTGCTTTACGGACTTCACCAGAAAGCTCGACGTTTACGCTGTCGATGTTTGATTTCAGCTGTTCCATCGTTGTCGCGCCAATGAGATTGGAAGCTACATGGTGGCGCTGATTGATCCAAGCGAGGCTCATCTGTGCAAAGTCAAGTCCGGCATCTTCGGCAATTTTCGCATATTCCTCGATTGCAGCGTCGCTGTTTGGGCCATTGTAGCGAGCAAAGCGCTCCCAGAGAGTAATGCGAGCGCCTTCTGGCTTGGCTCCGTGGCGATACTTTCCGGCGAGTCGTCCGAACGCGAGCGGCGAGTATGGCAGCGAGCGCATGCCTTCCTCCTCACAGATTTCGGAAAGCCCGGAATCGAAGGTACGATTGAGAAGATTGTAGGAATTCTGAATCGTCACCATTCGCGGTAGGCCTTCGCGCTCGGCGATCTGGAGAAATTTCATCGCTCCCCAGGGAGTTTCATTCGACAGGCCGACATAGCGGATCTTCCCCTGCTCAATCAATTCCGCGAGAACGCCTAGCGTCTCTTCGATTGGAACCGGTTCGGCTCCCTTTGGTGGCGAATAGTCGCGAGTTCCAAATGTCGGGACGGGGCGATCCGGCCAATGAAGTTGGTAGAGATCAATGTAGTCGGTCTGGAGGCGTTGCAGGCTTCCCTCGATTGCCTGCATGATATGATCGCGGTTCATGCGTGAACCGCCGCGGATGTGAGTGATGTGCGGGCCGGGGCCGGCAATTTTTGATGCCAGAATGACCTTGTCGCGCTGTTTGCGCGAAGCGAACCAGGTCCCGATAATGGATTCCGTCCGGTGACAGGTCTCCGCGATCGGCGGGACGGGATACATCTCGGCCGTGTCCCAGAAGTTCACCCCTTCCCCGAGGGCGTAATCCATCTGCTCGTGCCCCTCGGCTTCCGTGTTCTGTTCCCCCCAGGTCATCGTGCCAAGGCCGATGAGACTGATGTTGAGATCGGTGTGAGGAATGTCGCGGTATTTCATGGAATGGGAACGGGCTGAACTGCCAGCAGACTATCATTGCCGCGAATGAAAAGAAGGAAATCGAATTTTAACGATTCCTTCTCAGCTCGTTGATTTATCCTTTCGGCTTCTCAACCTATCCGTTCCGAATAATCAGTAGATTCTGTCCGCCTTTGCCACGCTCTTCTGCCCATACTCGGCGCGCATGATCGTAAATTTGTCCGACCGTCTCCTTGTTCTTCACTCGAAACTCCGAAGTCTTGGCGTGTGTCGTATCGGGATAGTGCTTAGTCACGAGGTTGTCGATGTCGCCTGTGCCCAGTTTATCCGATGCTCGATTGGCCATGTCTTTGAGACGACTGATTGTCGCGCTCCCGGTTGTGATCGATGAACTTTCGCTCACCGGTTCGATGTAATAAAAACGAGCGGTCTGCGCTCCATCGGTGTCGACTGTGCACTCATACACTCGAACGGCGCCATCAATAACGTAGGTGTGCTCGGTGACCGAAGCAATCTGGTCGAGACGGGCCATGAATCGTCCGCTCGCTGTGATCACTTCCCAGAATCCGTGAATGCCGACCTGGAGTCCATCGGGGGTGTCCTGAGAACGTAGGGCATGGTGAGGCAGGGTGAAAATAACGGAGAGCAAAAGGAAAATGCGAATCTTCATAGACAGGATCGTATCGCAAAGCCCCTAACCTGTCTACACGTCGGAGCGGCGTTTTTCCGTCGGCCTGGGTTCATCTTACGCTCATTTTTCACCTGCAAACGCGTACCATACGCCATTCCAATTCCCTGATATGTTAGAGTTATATGGGTAAAGCCAATTTCATTTTCGGACTCGGAACATGCTTCTCGTTCCTCCTCACCAGTTCGGCACAGGAAGTCGACTTCGCGCGCGACATTCGCCCGATCCTTTCGGACAAATGTTTCTTTTGTCACGGCCCGGATGAGGAACACCGCAAAGCAAAACTGCGGCTCGATCAAAAGGAAGACGCCTTCGCCGATAAAGATGGCATTCGCGCCTTTGTAGCCGGCTCGGCCGATGACAGCGAGTCGTGGCACCGAATCATTTCAGAGGACCCGGACGAACTGATGCCGCCGCCGAAGGCAAAAAAGCCGCTCTCGAAAAAGGAAATCGAACTCATTCGCAAATGGATCGAGTCCGGAGCCGAATGGACAGAGCACTGGTCCTTTGTTGCACCGAAGAAACCCACCCCACCCGCAGTCGGAGGCGGCTTAGAAAAAGAGATTCGCAACCCGATCGATCAGTTCATTCTCAACGAAATTATGGGCGAGCCAGTCAAGCCATCGCCGGAAGCGGACAAGCGCACTCTCCTCCGCCGCATCACCTTCGACCTCACTGGGCTTCCCCCAACGCACAAAGAACTCGATGCTTTTCTCGCCGACAAATCGGAAGGCGCTTATGAAAAAGTTGTCGACCGCCTTCTCGCATCGTCTCACTTCGGTGAGCGCATGGCCCTGATGTGGCTCGATGCAGCACGCTACGGCGACACCTCGGTCATGCACGCCGATGGCCCCCGCGACATGTGGCCGTGGCGGGACTGGGTCGTGAATGCCTACAACAAAAACCAGCCCTACGATCAGTTTTCGATCGAGCAGATCGCTGGCGACCTGCTACCGAATCCGACGAATGCGCAGCTCATCGCCTCCGGATTCAATCGCAACCATCCGAGTTCGGACGAAGGCGGTGCAATCGCCGAAGAATTGCGCGTCAGCTATGTCGCGGATCGCGTCAAAACAACATCCAATGTCTGGCTCGGACTCTCAATGGAGTGCGTCCAGTGCCACGATCACAAGTATGACCCGATCTCGATGACGGAGTACTACAACTTCTACGCATATTTCAACAACACCACCGATCCTGGCATGCAGACGCGCAAAGGTAACCAATCCCCCATAGTCGAGGTCGTGACCGAAATTGAGGAAGACAAGCTCAAGGACATCGAGAAAAAGATCACGGAGGCATCGAAAAAAACGAACAAGGCCAGACTCGAGGCCCTGAAACCCGGCGTCGCGAAGGGAGAAAAGGAACCCGAAGCCGATGTCGCAACTCGCCTCAAAGATCTGCTTCACTTTTTCCCGCTCGACGATGCGGTCGGTCGGACCCTCCTCGATGCGGCGCGCACCAAAGACGCGATCGGAGAAAGAACCCTCATTCCCGCGATCGAAGCAAAGCATGGCCGTGGAATCAAACTCGAGGGGCAGGTATTCGATGCAGAAGGCATTACCGAATTCGACAATCGCAGCAAGTTCACCCTCGCCGCGTGGATCAAGATCAAAGACCATAATGCTGGAGGAGCTGTCTTTGCGAAGATGGATGTCTCCAATTCCCATCGCGGCTACGATTTCTGGATGCAGGGCGGTGCGCCCGGCATTCACATTATCAACAAATGGCCTTCAAACGCGATCAAAGTCGTCTCGGAGAAAAAACTCGAACCAGGCAAATGGCACCACGTCGCGATCACCTACAATGGAACCGGGAACAAAAACAGCATCAAGATCTACGTCGATGGCGCGCTCACCAAGCACAACGCTGAAACGGGTGACAAGAAACTGACAGGCACCATCAAGACAAATGTCCCGTTTCGCATTGGCGGTCGCACCCCCGGCGCAAACTTCCCCGGCGAGGTCGACGACATCCACATTTACAATCGCGAACTCAACGAGAAAGAAATCGCGTGGACGCAAAAAGACCTCGTCAAAGAGACGCTGGAAACGCTTTCGGCAAAACGTAAGGGACTGCAGAGAAGAATCGCGGAGTCAGCTCTGATCAACCAGTCCGCTGCTTACCTAACTGCTCGCAGTGTCGAGTTGCAGCACCGGGCAAAGAAGCTCGAAATCCTCACTGGCAAAACGACCTCAATGGTCATGGCGGACAACCCGCCCGACAAAATGCGGATGACCTACCTACTCGACCGAGGCCAGTATGATTCCCCAGTCGAAGACGAAGTCATCCCTCCGGGCACCCCTGCCATTCTCCCTCCCATGCCTGAGGATGCGCCGGCCAACCGTCTCGGACTCGCAAACTGGCTTTTCGCCGAAGACCATCCCCTCACCGCCCGCGTCGCAGTGAATCAGCTTTGGCAACTTTTCCTCGGCCACGGAATCGTCCGAACCCCGGCAGACTTCGGTGCTCAGGGAGAGTTCCCGACCCATCCCGAATTGCTCGATTGGCTCGCTGTTGATTTCCGTGAGAACGGATGGGACACGAAGCGAATGATTCGCCAGATCGTCACCTCTCGAACCTACCGCCAGTCTTCCAACCTCGGCCCCGAGGATCATGATTACGATCCGGAAAACCGCCTCTGGTCCCGTGCCCTCCGCCCTCGATTGCAGGCCGAAATGATTCGCGACAATGCACTCGCACTCAGCGGTCTCCTCGTGAATAAAGCCGGAGGTCCCGGAGTAAAACCCTATCAGCCACTCGGACTCTGGGCTGAGGTGGGGCTTGGCGGAAATCCGAAATTTGTCCAGGACCACGGAGACAAACTCTTCCGCCGCTCGCTCTACACCTACTGGAAGCGATCCGCACCGCCTCCCGCGATGGTGATTTTCGACGCACCAAACCGGGAGACCTGCGTCATCCAACGGCCTATCACCAACACTCCATTGCAGGCTCTCGCCGCGATGAACGATGTCCAGACGATCGAAGCCTCGCGTCACTTTGCGGAACGCATTCTCACCGAAGGGGGAGAAAACGACGAAGCCCGCGCCGGATGGGCCTTCGAACTCGCAACCGCTCGCGAACCCGAAAGCGGAGAACTCGTCGAACTGCTCGGTGTCTACGAGGCCGGCATCAAGAAATTCGCCGACGCAGAGAAAGCCAAGGCTCTACTCGCCGCGGGCGAGTCCGATCGAAACGAAAAACTTCCCGGGGACCAACACGCCGCCTGGACCGTAGTGGCGAGCTTGTTGCTGAATTTGGATGAAGTAGTTACCAGAAACTGAAAACGAAAAACCTGTGCCTTCCGTATCAACCACAGATGGGTCACAGGTACCCACAGATTTTCACAGATTATTTTTCCCAATGAGCCAACTTCCATTTGATCTCGAACGTTCGTTTGCGCAGGCAAGCGCCGAAACCCGCCGAAATTTCCTCGGTCGTTCTTGTTCCCTCCTCGGCGGAGCAGCACTCGCCTCTCTCGGTCTACCCAATCGTGCCCAAGCAGCAGCTGCTGCATCCAGCAACCGCGGACTCCCCGGTCTCCCCCATTTCGCTCCCAAAGCGAAACGCGTCATCTATCTCTTCATGGCGGGTGGTCCGTCGCACATCGACCTCTTTGATTACAAACCGAAGATGCGCGAACTGCACGGAACGGAACTGCCGGATTCCGTCCGCGGTGGCCAGCGGATCACAGGTATGACGAGTGGACAAAAGGAGTTCCCCTGCGTCGCGCCCATGTTTGAATTTGAGAAAGTGGGAGACCGGCAGACCTGGATGAACACCCACTTGCTTCCTCACACGGCGAAGATCGCTGACAAGATCTCGATCATTCGTTCGATGAACACCGAGGCGATCAATCACGATCCAGCGATTACTTACATCAATACCGGCACCCAACAGTTCGGTCACCCCAGCATGGGAGCCTGGCTCGCCTATGGTCTTGGTTCTCTGAGCGATAATCTTCCCGCTTACGTCACCATGATTTCAGTTGGGAAAAAGCCGGGACAGGCTCTCTACGCACGACTCTGGGGCAGCGGATTTCTTCCTTCTCAATACCAGGGAGTACAGTTCCGGAGCGGAAAGGACGCAGTCCTTTACCTCAACGACCCTGATGGTATTGATCGCGACTTGCGCCGCAGCATGCTAGACGGACTCGGAAACCTGAATCGCCAGCGGTTCCAAACCGTTCAGGATCCCGAAATCGAAGCTCGCATTTCCCAATACGAGATGGCTTTCCGCATGCAGTCGTCCGTCCCAGACCTGATGGACACCTCAGCCGAGCCCGATCGCGTTTTTGAGCAATACGGCCCGCAGTCAAAAGAGCCGGGAACTTTCGCATCGAACTGCGTTCTTGCTCGCCGCATGGCGGAACGCGGAGTGCGATTTATCCAACTCTTCCATCGCGGATGGGACCAGCACAACAATCTTCCGAAAGAACTCGCTCACAACTGCGAAAGCGTCGATCAGCCCGCTGCTGCACTCGTCAATGACCTTGAGGAACGCGGCATGTTGGAAGATACCGTCGTCGTCTTCGGAGGCGAATTCGGGCGCACGATCTACAGCCAGGGAAAACTGACGAAGGATAATCACGGCCGAGACCACCATGGAAGATGCTTTTCCACCTGGGTCGCCGGAGGCGGATTCAAGGGTGGAGTCGACTATGGAGAAACCGACGACTACGCCTGGAATATCACAAAAGACCCGGTCCACATCAACGACTTCAACGCCACCGTTCTCCACAACCTGGGCATCGACCACGAACGCTTCAGCGTGAAACACCAGGGCCTCGATTCGAGACTGACCGGGGTCGAGAATCGCAGGATTGTGAAAGAGTTGCTGGTGTAGGTGACGTCACGGCCCCACACAACAAGTAGCAAAGTGGAATCTACCACCACGTGTTAGAGGCAGGCGGTGCAATGCCTCTCGTGCTCAACGAAGGTCCATTCCTTCTTTAGCAGGTTGGGCATCCTGCAATGTCGCCTATTCTCCTGCCACCGCAATCATATCAATCGTGATTGTGCTGCCGTCGCCACAGCCGGCAACCATCGCCTTCGAAGCAGCAGGCGGACGTGCTGGATCATAGTAGTCAGGACGCAACTTGTTGAGTCCTGTGCTGACGTCGTTTTCCGAGACATAGTAGGTCGCCTTCACGAGATGCCGCAGGTCACTCTTATGCTCGCCGACGAGCTTCTTGAGGTCCTGAAAGATCACATTCACCTGCTCGTTGGGCTTGTAGATATCGTCGCCGTTCAACCCCGAAATAAAAACGAGGTCGCCGTAATTAACCCTGACAACACGACAAAACACTGGCGAAGCTGTCATTCCTTCCGGAGTGATAAAATCCATCGGTTTGTTACCCGGCACGGCACGTCCCCCGGAAGCAACGAGTTCGATTTCAATTGGCAGAGAGGATTCCCATTCAACAAATACGAGAGGTGGAGTTTCGCCTTCCGGGAAAAAGCTTTCGATCGCGGCACGCGCGGCCTCAATGTCATCCATCGGGCCGAGGAACGATTTGATCTGCGTCGCATCGGAGAGGGCACGCCCGAACTGCTCCAGCGTGCCCTGAAGTTGTTCCATTGTTCCCCGAGTCGCAGGCTCCATTCCCTTTAGGCGGGACGCCTGTCCGGAGATAAAAATCCGGGCACCCGCCGGCAACACTTTGACTCCGGGGCCTCCTTTCTCTCCAAACTCGGTAGCGGCAACTACGTCGATAGCGATGACGGCACCCTCTTTCGGAAGTTTTGAAACGACCCAGGTCATTGGCGTGTCGCGGAAAACGACATCCGTGACCATCCGCGCTTCCTTCTCTACTTCGCTGGAGGTCACGCAGAGATGAATACGTGCTGCCTTTTCCCAGCCCGACCCATATTTCTCCAGCAACTCTCCTACTTTAGTGATGAGATGAGCGACCTGCGCGGATGCGTCACCCGGAGAAACAATCGCCCCTGATTCATCGACAGGAAAAATCTGTTCGGTAAAAAGAAGCGGAACCTTGCCCACATTTTTCGCGACCGGATCTGCGACGGAAGCTTGAACAAACAGCAAAAGGAACGTTGCGAACAAGAAAGATTTCATAGTGAGACCGACGACGTGTTTTCCACGAAAATCAAAACTCGATATCTCCCTGCATCGCGCGACGGATATCACCTGGCTCGTAACCCCAGAGATCGTCGGGCAGTGACGCATTATCGATCCTGACAACTCGCCAACTCGCAGGGAGAAGACTCCCTTTTTTCCACGTAAAAACGAACGGTTCATCGAGTTGATTGAGTCGTTTCACCACCTCATGCCCTGCGGGGCCGACGGGATTACCTCCGAATGTCAGCCTGGCCGTAACAGTCGCCTCTTTGCCATCGATAACGGTTTCCTTTTCGTCCTCGGTGACAACGAGAGCAAGAAACTGGCTACCCACATCAACGATGGCGTCTACAGCATCCTCTCGATCAAATCCCCAGCGGTCGCTGTAATTCTCCGCAACAAGACGCTCGATGCGCCCGGGACTTCGTTTTTCAATTCCAACGATGAGATCATACTGCTTTTTCGCAATCATCTTCGACGGTCGCGATTGCAGGATGACGAAAATAATGAGTGCGAGAACAGCAGCAACTGAGGCCAGCAGAATCCATTTGGCACTGCCGGAGCAGCTGACATGTTTTTGAGAATTGCGTTGCGAATTTTTCACGCGAGGTATCTTCCCAAATCGGCGACGACTTGTAAAACCTGATCGTCTGCTTTTGCAATTCCGCCCCCGCTTCCCACCGTATGGCCACCTATCGACCCAACGTAGCTGCGATTCTCCGCAAACCGAAGAGCGGAAAAATCCTGATTGCCGAGCGAATTAGCAACAAGGGCAGTTGGCAGTTCCCCCAAGGCGGAGTCGACAAGGGAGAAGACCTCATCGGGGCTCTCTATCGTGAAGTGGAGGAGGAAATTGGAGTCGGGCCTGACAAATACGAAATCGCTGCAGTACGGACCGCATACCGATACAAGTTTCCACACGGCCACCTCAAAAAGAAACAGTTCTGCGGACAGGTGCAGACTTATTTTCTCTGCGACTACTACGGCAAAAAGAACGCTATCGATCTCGACGCGCACGTCAGAGAGTTTTCCCAATACAAGTGGATCAAGCCGCAGGATTTCCCTCTCGAAGGAGTTCCTAAGTTCAAACGGCCGGTATTCAAACGAGTCTTCAAAGATTTCTTCGGAGTAAAACTGAAGATGCCGCGGAAGAAAAAGGGCAAATCCTAGCTGGGCAATTCCTTGACGCTTTCCCCTTTCCGACTTTCCGAATTGGTGAGAGAATTCATTCGTCTCACCCGATCACGGCCCGTTCATGAAACTCACCTATTTCGGAATCCGCGGAAAGGTTGCCCTTCTCGTCATCCTTGCCACGGTAGCATCTGCTCTGCTCGTCGCGAAACTCCTGACATCGCGAGCTACTGTGGTTCTGCGAGAGCACGAACTGGTCGATCTCGGGGACGAAGCATCCCTCCGAGGATGGGAATTGATGGATCAGATCGAGGGGCTTCGGGAAGACCTCATCAATGTCGCCTTCAGCCCGACTTTCGCCGAAGATGTGAAGGACGAGAAGACGCAGGAGGAGCTTTTTTCCATGGCGAGAGGGCTCTGTCGCCGGAATTGGGAACAACATTTGCGCGTTGATTTGATCCAATTTAAGGACGGAGAGAAGACGACCACCCTGATCGCGGAAAAGGCAGAATTTAGAGACGAAGACCTCTGGTTTCCAGGGGCCGATGCCCGCGCCGGAGCACGGCTTCACCTTTCTCCAATTCAGCGCCTACGTGTCACGCGAACCAATCTCTCGGGTCATGAGGCCCTGCAGCGCTTCGAGCCGATCGTCTGGGCAGTCGCCCCGCTCGATCGCGAGCCCGGCCAACCCGCCGGAACGAGGCCGAATTTTATCCGCATAGGAATGACGCTGCACGACGAGCCTTCGCCGCGACATCTTTTCGTGCTCGAAAATTCCGAGGGTGCTCAGCTTGTCCGCCACGACGAAGCCGATCCCATTGAGCGCGGAAACGACGCCGTCTTTCTCGAATTGGCAAAGCATCCTGTTCTGCTTGAAGCACTGGAAGAGCGCGCGGAAGAGGAACGAGAGCCGGATCAGGATTTACCAAAAGTGGATCGGCTCACTTCGATCGAGAACGTTGACCTCATCTCCCCGTATTATTTTCAGGAGGGAATCCCCAATCCCGAAATGTCCGACGCTTTTGCCGCAAAAACAGACGACGAGATGGACGAGTTTCTCGAGAATCTGCAGATCCAAATCGCTTCCCTCGGCCGCGTTGGCGGACTGCAGGCACGCGTTAAAGAATTCCGTATGCTGGCCCGCTCGAGAGAAGATCTCGCCCAACTCCAGGGGATCGTGACGGCTGCACTGCAACGCGATTTTTCCGAATCCTTTCGCGAGATCAAATGGCGAAACATCGTCGAGTGCGACCAGATTCACTCCTGGGTCGTCAAACTCCGGATCGGAAACGGAGAAAGCGCACGCGACTACCGACTTCACTATGCGGTTTTTGATGACGAACTTGCTTCTTCGATCGAATACGAAATGGTTTCCGTGCAGAATGTCGCATTTCTCGTCGCGGGGGTGTTTGGGATCATCGGATTTTTCATGGCAATGCATTTCATCCGCCCTCTCAAGCAGATGACCAAAACCGCGCAGACGATCATCTCGACTAAACAGGATGACCTGTATTCCCAGGTCGCCGGGCTCGCCGCACGAATGGAATCAAAGCGACGCGACGAAATCGGTGATATATCCCGGGCATCAAAAGTGCTTTTCGAAGAACTCGTTGCCATGCACGAGCAACTCGAGCAACGCGTCAGCGATCGCACCCGCGAACTGCGCCGCGCCAACACAGATCTGGAAAAGGCGAACGACAAGCTGATGAGCCTCAGCCACGAAAAGGACGCTTTCGTCGCCAAAGTCAGCCACGACCTTCGCCAGCCGCTCAACGCCATCTTCCTCCAAGTTGAGGCACTTAAACTTTCCGAGCTCGACGAGGGGCAAAAGAAAGACGTCGAACGAATCCATGCCCATGCTGCGCGTGAGCTGAACCTCGTGAATGACATTCTTGAGTACCAGAAAATCATCATGGGCGCTGAGACCCTCAGCCGCGACGAGATTGACGTCCCTGCCTTGCTCAATGACGTTGCCGAAGTTCATGGTTCTTCGCTGAAGGGGAAAGACGTCATCTTCGAGCACCACAGTCACGAAGGCGTGACCTCCCTCATCGCCGATGACCGGCGCGTCCGCCAGGTTCTAGGAAACCTTGTCGGAAATGCCTGCAAATTCACCAAAGAAGGAAGCGTTTCCCTGGAAGCGAGAGCTCGGGAAATTTCCGGGCAGCCATGGATTGAATTTACCGTAACCGACACCGGCCGCGGGATGAGTCCCGAAGAACAATCCAAGGCCTTCATCCCCTTTATCTCGAACAAAAAAGACAACGCCGGCGGCAGCGGGCTCGGTCTCTCCATCTGCAAGGAACTCGTCGGACAGCTCGGCGGAAAAATTGGATTCGTCAGCGAGCTCGGCAACGGTACTCACTTCAGTGTTTTTCTTCCCGTCAGTCCCGAATCCGAATACTATGATGCAAATCGAGGCGTTCACTCTGCCACCGGGAAAGAGGAGAAAACAAACGAAGGTGAGATCATCGACCCGCGCGATGCAACCGTACTCGTCATAGACGACGACGCCAAAGTTCGTGAGCTACTCACCCGCATGCTGCAGTCCGAGGGCTACAGCGTCATCACCGCCAAAGACGGAAACGAAGGACTCGAAATGGCGAATCAACATCAGCCTGATGCGATTACCCTCGACGTCGTCATGCCCGGTGGAAAAGACGGATGGGAAGTTCTTCGAGAGCTGAAGGATTCGGAAAAAACGCAATCCATCCCCGTCATCATGGTTTCCGTCATGGCCGAGCAGGAAAATGGTATCGCCCTCGATGTCGAAGATTACCTCGTCAAACCCATCGACGTCGACCGGCTCAGCCGAGTGATCCTTCGCGTGACCGGGCAGGCGCATCAGCGCAATCTGCTTCTCATCGACGACGACGCCGATTCACTTGAAGCGATGGGACGCATTCTTGAGGACGCCGGATGGCATACCCTTCTCGCCAACGACGGCGCAGAAGGACTGGAGATCCTGTCCAAAACACAACCCGCCGCGATTATCCTCGATCTCATGATGCCCGGTATGGACGGCTTCGAATTTCTCGAACATCTCGAAGAAAACGAGTATCTGCGCAGCATCCCCGTGATTGTTTTGTCAGGAAAAGACCCGTCCGAAGCCGAGCGTGACTTCCTTAATGACCGCGTCAGCACCGTTCTGAAAAAAGGAAGACACAGCGCCGCTAACCTGGTCACATACATCAACTCTCGCGTGCTGAAACGTTGATCGCACACTGAATTTCGGATAATGCTGTAGTCGGGTTCTGTGAGCCCGGAGTGGACGTTCTTTCCATATCAGCACGCACCTTCCGACCTCAAAGAGGCCGGCTACAGGGATTCGCAGATTCGATCCAACCCTGTTTTATCCCCCACCTGACAGGGTATGGTCGCTGAGTGAACAGGGTTATCTGTAGATCCCCATGAAACTGGGGCGCACCTGCCTCAATCGTGCTTGCCTTGCATATGGCGGGCGCCCCGATAGATCATCAGGTAGATTCCGCTGAAGAGAGTTCCCGGGATCATTCGTATTATTGCACCACTCATCGTGCATACCAACCAGAGAGCCTTCCACCCCGGAAGGAATAGAACCAAAACAGTTCCTGCGATGGACAAAAGGATCATCCCTCACAGCATCCATTTCGCCTGAAACTTGTTATCGCTTTTTCGAAAGTTCACACCCGTCACCGTATCCGAGACAAAGTTGTAGGCAGCTTTTCTGGAAGAAACTTCCTCGTCCCAGGCGGTTGGCATTTCGAAAGACGGCACGGGCGGTGGATCCTGCTTTCGGCGAATTGGCGGTGGGTTCTCTCGGCCCATTGCAATTGATAGTTTTCCAAATTCTCTCGCAGCCTTATCAATCGCAAAAGATGGGAGCCACCCAATTCCTCTCAACTTTGCTACCAGTTTCCGCGCAAAACAGGAAAGTATTTGCAAAGCCTAAAATACTGTTCATTATAACATCAAATGCCATTTCACATCTCTGACCACGGCCGCGGCACAACAGACTCCCCTGCCAATAGATTCGAGGCACACTCGATCGAGTCGGACGATGGGGCATGGGAGGAAATCGCTGCGGTGGATCCGGATTTTTTCCCGAAAGCAACTCCCACCGAGATCCTGCAGGACGACAGTCAGTCGATTATCACGAGCAACAACAGCCCGGACATTGGATTCACTCACAGCCTCAATCCGTACCGCGGCTGTGAGCACGGGTGCTCCTACTGTTATGCGCGGCCGTATCACGAATACCTGGGCTACAATGCCGGGATTGATTTCGAAACGAAGATTGTCGCCAAGGAGAGAGCGCCGGAATTGCTCGAAGAGAAGCTCTCCCGGTTGACTTGGAAACCGGTTCCGCTGGCCTGCAGCGGAGTGACGGATTGCTACCAACCCATCGAGCGGAAGCTCGAGATCACGCGTCGTTGCTTGGAAATTCTCTCAGAAGCTCGTAATCCGGTAGGAATCATCACGAAAAACGCGCTCGTGACCCGCGACATCGATTATCTCTCGGAACTCGCAAGCTTCGATGCTTCGACCGTGGTGCTTTCGGTGACTTCGCTGAATTCCGATCTAGCTGGGAAACTGGAACCTCGAGCTTCGCGGCCTGCGGCGCGGCTCGAAGCAATTCGCCAGCTGAGCGAAGCAGGAATTACCGTTGGCATATCGATGGCACCGATCATTCCGGGATTGAATGATCATGAGATTCCCGATTTGATGCAGGCTGCGGCTGATGCGGGTGCGACATTTGCCTCCGGCACGGTTCTACGCCTCCCCTGGGCGGTGAAAGATGTTTTTTCCGGCTGGCTGGACCGCTTTTTCCCGGATCGAAAGGAATTGGTGCTCGGGCGGGTCAGAGAATTGCGTGGCGGGGCGCTGAATAGCTCGGAGTTTGGCTCTCGAATGACGGGAACGGGGCCTCTCGCAGAGCAAATCCGGCAAATGATTGCCGTTTCTAAGCGCCGCTCGGGCCTGACGGCGCCGCGTTCCGCATTATCGACAGATTCCTTTCGCAGGCCCATACCCGGCCAAAGGGAGCTGTTTTGAGGGGAAATCCTTGTAAAAATAGGAAACACGAATGGAAAAGAAAGGCCTTCGGCCTCGCGAATGGGCGCAAATCACTTGCTGAGCAACACCTGATTTTGATCTGGTAGACCGTCATTTTGCGCCCGGCTACGACGAAAGGCCCACTTTGTCGAGAATAAAATGCCCGAAACCCCGATTTCCGGTTGCCATTAGGCGTGTTTGAACAACTATAGGCATCGCAAAAATTCAATAGATCAGGGACATGAGTGACCTCTCCAAATACAGAAACATCGGTATCTTCGCACACGTTGACGCCGGTAAGACCACAACCACTGAGCGAATTCTCAAGCTCACGGGTAAAATCCACAAGACCGGTGAGGTGCACGATGGCGCAGCTACGACTGACTTCATGGACCAGGAGCAGGAGCGCGGAATTACGATTCAGTCCGCTGCCACGACCTGTTTCTGGGATGACCACCGTTTCAACATCATTGACACTCCCGGTCACGTTGACTTTACCATTGAGGTGTATCGTTCGCTGAAAGTTCTCGACGGTGGCGTTGGTGTTTTCTGTGGTTCCGGCGGTGTTGAGCCCCAGTCCGAGACAAACTGGCGCTACGCCAACGACTCGAAGGTCTCTCGCGTCATCTTCGTCAACAAACTCGACCGTATCGGAGCTGACTTTTATCGTGTTGTCGACCAGATCAAAGAAGTGCTCGGAGCCAAGCCGCTCGTTATGGTGCTTCCAATCGGAATTGAGGACAACTTCACAGGTGTCGTTGATCTTCTGACAATGAAGGCATGGATCTGGGACGACTCCGGTCAGCCTGAGAACTACGAGATCACCGACATTCCTGCCGACATGGTGGAGAAAGCGGAGCAATACCGCAATGATCTCATCGAAACTGCCGTTGAGCAGGACGACGACGTCATGGAGGCCTACCTCGAAGGAAACGAGCCTGACATTGACACGATTAAGAAGTGCATTCGCAAGGGAACGATCGCTCTCGACTTCTTCCCTACCTTCTGTGGTTCGGCCTTCAAGAATAAGGGCGTGCAGAACGTTCTCAATGCGGTTGTCGATTATCTTCCGAGTCCGACAGAGGTTCCTGCTCAGCCTGAGGTTGACCTCGATGGAACGGAGACCGGCAACTTCGCTGAAGTGGATCCAAACAGCCCTCTTCGCTCACTTGCTTTCAAAATTATGGACGACCAGTATGGCGCCCTGACCTTCACACGCGTTTACTCTGGCAAACTGAATAAGGGTGACACCATCCTCAACACCTTCACTGGTAAGACAGAGCGTGTGGGCCGTATTGTGGAGATGCACGCGGACTCTCGCGAGGATCTCGACTGCGCTCAGGCTGGAGACATCGTTGCCCTCGTCGGTCTGAAAAACGTGCAGACCGGTCACACTCTTTGTGATCCAAAGAATCCTGCCACACTTGAGCCAATGGTATTTCCGGATCCCGTTATCTCGGTCGCGGTCTCTCCGAAAGACAAAGCCGCTTCTGAGAAACTCGGTGAGGCGATCGGAAAGATGGTTCGTGAGGACCCCTCTTTCTACGTGGAAACTGATGTTGACTCCGGCGAGACGATCCTCAAGGGAATGGGTGAGCTTCACCTCGACATTAAGGTCGACATTCTAAAGCGAACTCACAACGTCGAAGTGGAAGTGGGCGCACCTCAGGTTGCCTATCGCGAGACGATCACACAACGTGTCGAAGACTCCTACACTCACAAGAAGCAGTCCGGTGGTTCCGGTCAGTTCGGTAAGATCGACTACATCATCGAGCCCCTCGAGCCAGGTGGTGAAGGATTCGAATTCGAATCTCAGGTTGTTGGTGGAAACGTGCCCAAGGAATTCTGGCCAGCGATTGAGAAGGGCTTCAAGCTTTCCAAGGAAAAAGGTGTTCTTGCCGGATTCCCTCTGCTTGACTTCAAAGTAACCCTGATCGACGGAGCGAGCCACGCAGTTGACTCATCTGCTGTCGCTTTCGAAATTGCAGCCAAGTCTGCGTATCGCCAGACGATTCCCAAGTGTGGCCCTCAGTTGCTTGAGCCGATCATGAAGCTCGATGTCTTCACTCCAGAAGATCACGTCGGTGACGTCATCGGTGACCTCAACCGTCGCCGCGGAATGATCAAGTCCCAAGACACCACTCCTACCGGCGTTCGCGTGAAAGCAGATGCCGCCCTGAGTGAGATGTTCGGCTACATCGGCGACCTTCGCACGATGACCTCCGGACGTGGACAGTTCTCGATGGAGTTTTCCCACTACGCTGCTTGTCCGAAGTCAGTATCGGAAGAGATCATCGCTAAAGCGAACGAGGAGAAAGCATAAGTTTCTCTTTACGAAGTTCTTAACGCAAAGAGCCGGACCGCGAGGTCCGGCTTTTTTGTGTCTTGGGAGTGCGATCGCGGTTTTCGAATATCGACACCCGAATTGCTCACTGCCTGTTTGTAGCCGAGGTCTAAGAGCTCGAGGTGTGTGCCCATCAGACATTTTCGCTCAAGCCGGGATCATAAAGGCCAGCTACAGCCATTATCACCGTGACCGACCCAAAAAACCAAAGCGGCGCCACTCTTTCGAGCCGCGCCGTTTTAAGGAAAAGCGTAATCAGGCAGCTACTGGCTGCTCAAGGACGTCGAGACGCAGACGGGACCAGGTGAGAGACTCATCGGAATCCGACTTTTCCTTACCGGCAAATGCGGTAAGACGAGCGTTTCCGTCCATTGAGAATGCGGGATATAGAAAAATCTCGCCGTGAACACGAACGCTGCAGACGAAGTTTTTGCCAAAACGGTAAAGCGTTAAATCGCACCCGACAGGAACGCCAGGGTTAAGCGGAGCTTGGGAAAGATAACCAATCACTCCGCCTCCATTGGAAACGTCACAGACCTCACCGGTTGCGGGGTATATCGCGATAGAAATACCACGCTCGCAGCTTTCATCAAGAATACCAACGACGACACGCCGAGTGACGCGAGAAGGTTCAATGTCTACTTTCAAGCTGACTTCCGCATTCGGATTGTCGAAAGCCGGAGTCTGTCCTAGTTTTTCCAAATTGAAATTTTTGAGGTCAGGGATAAAAGAATTCATGACGGGATTAGAGGGGCAGGTATTTGGTTTGGAGAAATGAAGAATGATTAAGCCTACTTAACTTTTTATAACTTTGCCCATAATATACTGTTTTTCAAACAATTTATTAAAATTATTGTAATTATTTAAGAATGTATTTCGAAACTATTAAAAAAACACCCTGTGAACGGTGCACACTGGCTGTTTCACATGATCGTGAATTGTTCTTGGTTGCCGTTCTCAAGTCGTGCAGTAGATCTGTAATCAGCGGCAGAAATAGAAAATGGACGATCTTTTCAATGAGGAGGAATCTAACGATTCGCTTAATCAGGCGAATTCGGGCGGTGACCGCGGAATCCGCCCTCCCGACCCTACGATGCCTCTTGCCGCCCGCATGCGTCCCCGCGTTCTCGATGAGTACGTCGGCCAATCGCACATTCTCGCCCCTGGTAAGCTCCTGAGGCGGGCGATTGAGGCAGATCGCTTCACTTCATTGATCTTCTATGGTCCTCCCGGAGTTGGAAAAACGAGCTTGGCAGAGCTGATCGCACAGCGCACCGAATCGCGCTTCATTAATCTGTCGGGTGTCGAAAGCAACGTCGCTGAGATTCGGAAAGCGGTTGAGGCCGCTCGCCAGTTTCAACGAACGCGCGGAGAGATCACGACGCTTTTCGTCGATGAAATCCATCGATTCAACAAATCACAGCAGGATGTTCTGCTTCCTCACATCGAACGTGGGACAGTGCGCTTTATCGGAGCGACGACGCACAATCCCTATTTCTACGTCAACAGTCCGCTCGTCTCCCGCTCCCAAGTGTTCCAACTGGAGCCGCTCACGGAAGAGGACCTAGCTGCCCTCTTGCAGTCAGCAGTGGATGATCCGGAACGCGGCTTCGGAAAGAAACCTCTCGTTCTCGACCAAGATGCCGCCTCTCACCTCGTCCGCATGTGTGACGGAGATGCGCGAAAATTGCTGACTTCTTTTGAGCTGGCTGTTCTCACGACCGAGTCAGATGAGGAAACGGGAGAAATCCGAATCGATCTTGAGGTAGCCGAGGACTCGATCCAGAGAAAGACCGTCGTCTATGATGCGGATGGCGATACCCACCACGATACAATCAGCGCTTTTATCAAATCGATGAGAGGCTGCGACCCTGACGCGACCTTGTATTGGCTGGCAAAAATGCTTTATGCAGGGGAGGACATTCGTTTCATTGCCCGCAGGATTGTGATCGCAGCAAGCGAAGACGTCGGGATGGCTGACTCCAATGCGTTGCGCGTTGCCGTCGCTGCCCAGCAAGCCGTCGAGTTCATTGGCATGCCCGAAGCACGAGTCCCCCTCGCCCACGCTGCGGTCTACATGGCGACCGCCCCCAAAAGCAACCGCACCTATGCCGGGATTAACGCTGCCCTTGATGATGTGAAAAACGGGCGAACCCTCGCCGTCCCACCTCACCTGAGAACCAAATCCCGCAAAAAGCTCGGCACAGAGGGAGGAGCGATTGAGGAAGGGAAAACCGCTTACCTCTACGGGCACGACTACGAAGAAGGCTATGTTCCACAAGCCTACCTGCCGGAAGGTCGAGTCTACTACGAGCCGTCAGAAAACGGGCTCGAAAAGCGGGTCGCCGAACGCCTCGATTACTGGCGAAAGCAATTTCAGGAATCGTCTTCCTCTGCATCGTAGACGCTGCACGCGCCTGCTCCTGATAGCGAATGAAGCCGAAAGAGAAAGACACGTCGAATCCGCAGTCCTGACAATGCGGGAAATTGCTTCTGGGAAAGGGGCAAAATGATCGGGAAAATCATGCATCGCCCATGAATTTGAAGGACTCACCGAAACTCCATCTCCAACGCATCAAGATAGCGGGTGATTCGGTCGTCTCGTTTCGGGAGAGGCTTTTCATCCAATTCCTTTCGCAGCTTCATGTAGTCATCGAATGCCTGGCTGCGCTGTGGGGCGCGGGTCGCTTCGTAGAAATTCATGTAGTCCTCGGTTCTCACGAGTGTTTCGTAAACGGCTGTCCGCATTTCCTCGAGCGCAGCGAGACGCGCGTCGATATCTTTGGGCCGCTTTTGAATGAGTCTCTCGATCACGCTTTCATACCCATCGAATACCGGCCGATAGAGAGGGAAGCCAGTCTGCTTCAGTTGCTGAATCCTCGAAAAGCACCGGGCTAATTCCATTTCCGCTTCTTTTCTCCCGATGAATTCTTTCCATTGGTCAATCATCCCGGTGAAGGGAGGAATGGGCTCTTTCTTTTCCTCGGCCTTGTGTTTCAGCTTCTGAAACAACCCCTTCTTTTTCGGTTCGGGAACAGGCATGGAATTCTGTGTGTCGATTCGGATGGTGAGCGCTTCGTTCAGCCAACGTTCTGTCTCTTCCCGATCCATAAACTCAAAACTCTGCTGCTGCCCGAGCGCGGCAACTTGCAAGGCCCACCATTTCTCCATCCCCTGCTCCATTTCCCGAAATGCCGGAAAATGCTGACGTATCAGAGGCGCGACGGCTACTCCGGGCTTAGTCCCGAGATCTCCCAGCACTTCACGCAATCCAATATCCCCTTGCGGCTGATCGAGCAGAGTCTCCACCATCGCAGCAGCAGAAGCCCGAAAAACGGTATAGCTCAAAGAGTCTAGCTGATCGGGATTCTTGAGGGAAAAAATCTCATCGGGTTTCAAAATCTGTCCGCTCCGAAGAGCGCCCTGGTAGAAAGAACTCGGACTGCCCGCATCGCGATGCTCCAGCAGTTGATCGAATCCATGAACAATCCACGCAGGCGGCTCAAAATCACCTTCCGCCAGCGCCGAAGGATTCTGTGCCACAGGCATCAACATCTGCTCGATCACTAGCGCGCGGATCATCTCCTCGCGAAACGAACTTTCCTCGAAGTTGTCGTGCAGCCGAACATGGACGAACAGATACAAGCGCCCATCCATCAGGATCTTCACCTGCGTCGCGGTATCGACGCCTTTGTAGACATCTTCGACACGGCCCTTCAGTTCGATCCGAATCGGGATTGCCCAGAAATTCCGGGCCGTCGATTTTTCACCGGGTCGATACTTGCAAATGGACCAGCGAAAGTCTTTGCGCAATTCGTTCGCGTAGGACTTGAACGTGACCCGGAGCGTCGGGTTTTCTCCGTGCACGCTGATCTGGTAATCCACACCTCCCGTTGCCGCCTGCATTTCGACGATTCGGGCCCGGGATTCCATTTCGCCAGAGGTCGCACCTGCCGGTAGGGCACCCGCCGATGGGGCACCACCATTCGCAGCGGGATCGGTCTTCTGAGAAAGGAGGAAGCCCGGCAAAACGCAAAACGTGATAGCGGCGAAACCCGCGCACTTTCGCATTCGCAATACCTTGCTCCCCAATCTGGTGGCAAATCGGCCCATCCCGCAAACGTAACAAATGGAGGAACGTTCCGCAACAGGGATGGAACGACCCAAAATCGGCAGTCAGACAAGAGTGGAGCTAAGCAAGGAGCAGTCCACGGGTGAAACCTGCGAAATAAAATCTCTGCGAGCAGAATTAATTTTACACGTGTTTATTCGAATACTGCAGCGTCATTATCGCTAGAAACAGAAAACGGCCGCCCTCATCTCTCGGGACGGCCGTGTCTGCGTTGAGGGGGAATTGGGGAAACGGAGACGCTATTTCACCTCGATCGTGCGAGGCTTCACCTCTTCGCGAAGAGGAAGTCGCAGGTCGAGGACGCCATCCGTCAGCTCGGCGGTGACACCTTCCGGGTTCACCTCGGGGCCAACATCGAGTCGGAGCCTGTAGTTTTTCTCCGCCGGATATTCGGCGAGAGGCTTCCAGTCTTCCGGCGCATCGAGAAGGCGAGTTGCCTCGATCTCCATGATTTCGTTTTCGATCGTCACGGTGAGTTGCTCCTTTTTCACACCTGCCAGCTGAACCAGAATTTCCCATTGATCATCGCTGTAGTGCGACGAGTAGCGGGGTTTGTAGACCGGGCTGGGGCTTACGGAGAGAGCCGAACCAGAAGACGAGTTTTCCGTGCAAGATAGTTCGTTGTTATCACTCATGAATTTATCCTTTCTATTCCAGGTTTTGAATTATTTGATTTCCACGCGCACTGGCTTTTTCTCGTCAGCCTTCGGCAGGGTGAGCTCGAGAATGCCATCACTAAGCGAAGCGGAAATGTCGGCGAGATTGATGCCCTCCGGACTCCGGAGAATCTGCTCGAATTTCTCGGTGCGAGTCGACGACTCACTATCGGTAGCTCGCTCGTTCCGAATTTCGTAGCTGAAGCGGACGAGTCCATCTTCGGCATCAAGCGAAAGATCTTCTCGTTTCACTCCCGGCAATTCAATTCGGGCATAGTAGTTTTCTTCATCCTCATACCACTCGACCGACGGATAGAGCCACTCGTGAGCGGACGAAGTCGCGGAGCGGAAGAGAGGCGCAAAGGCGCGAACGGGGTCAGCGAAGAACGCATCCCAGTCGCTGTAGATATCGGATGGATTGTTATATCGAATTATTTTCATGTCGTTTGTTTCGGTTGGCGCTGGCAAAATGCCAAATTTCATAATTCAGTATTGCACCCAGCGTGCCAAACCTTCTTTTTTTCCTTTAATCAATTATTAATCAAGTTGTTATACATTTTCAAATAGCGCAACCCCTTCGTAATTAAGCGTCATTTTGACACACTTTTGAAATCTGAAGGGTCATTTTATGGAGTCATTTTGTCTCTCCACCCTATTTTCTCATCGACCTAACCCTGTTGAGTTTCGCCCTAGTCAGCGTATCGGAAGAAATGCCCTCGGCCGCTCTTTTTGACATTGGTAATGTGATCCTGTTTTTCGACTTTGGAAAAGCAGCGAGAAAGATCGAATCTCTGTGCCCCTTTTCGGCGGAAGAAATTTTTCAAAAGGTCCAGCCGCTGACGCCTCCCTTGGAACGCGGCGAACTGACTCCCGGAGAATTCTTTGACCACGCTTCGCAGAGAATCGGATACCAAGGCGACCGGGATTTTCTTCGCGAATCTTTTGAGGATATTTTCGAATTGAACCAACCGGTGGTCGATTGGATCGAAGAACTCGATGCTGATGGCGTTCCACTTTTTCTTCTCTCCAATACCAACGGAATCCACGTCCCGTTCTTCGAGTCGAACTACGAGGTTTTTTCCCGGTTTCAGGGAAGGATCTATTCTCACGAAGTCGGAACGATGAAGCCGGATCGCGAGATCTATCGCATCACCATCGAAACGCTGGGAATCGATCCAGCTCAGACCATTTATATCGACGACCTGCCCGAAAATTGCGAGGCAGGCAGCGAGGCGGGCCTGCAGGCCCTGCACTATGATCCTGCCAATCACGCAGCGATTCGCCAGAAAGGCACGGCTTCAGTTTCGTAGTTTCAATTCGTGGAGAAATTTCCGGCGAATAGATAAAGCGTATCTCCCTCTCTCCAGGGACTGATGAGTCCATCAGCTCTGGGCCATTTCGCGTAGCTGCGTGGATCCCGATTGAAGGCCTTGAAGTCACGGGTCGTTCCGTATGCAATCGTGGGGGCAACTTCGCAAGACCGATGATCGGACCAGCAAAGCAGGTGTTCCCCGGTCATTTTTTACGACAAAAGGATATCCGACCGAGTCATGATCCTTTTCTGGACTGTGTTCCAACTCTTCTGATCGCCACAGGATTTGCGTCGAGCGTCCAAAATCAAGTGGCAGCGCTTTTTTGAGGTCAATGAAATCGACCCACTTCAGGTTCTGATCGAGTTGGATGGGCTCGCTTTTCTCTTACCCCGAAACAGGACTGAGGGAAGAGAACAGAAACCCCAAGATCGAAGCTCCCTTTGTGAATTAATTTATCATGCCGTTTTCGATGGAGGAAAGGCTGTCGACATGCAAAAGCGCAGTATCCCAGCTGGAAATGGAGGACTGCAGATCAACGGCAAGTTAGTCAGTCTTAGCGATTGCAAGTAGGACTACTCAACAATCTGCCCCCGCATTTTTGCCCATCGCAGGCCGACGATTTCGTGAATCGCCATCGCTGTGCTATAGAAATGCGCGGCTTTGGGTGCGACATGGTATGGCGAATAGGGATCGGCTAATCCGCTCTCTGGCCATGATTGAAAATCGACCGGCGCCAACATCGGATCCAGCTCCTGCCCGCGAAACAATCCTGCCGACCGCGGCATGTGGACGGCTGAGGTAACCAGCAGAAAAGGCGCGTCGCCGAGGATTGGTTTCAGAAAAACGGGGTGATCTTTTGTGTCTCGTGATTCTTTTTCCATCACGACTTTTTCCGCATCGACCCCGAGTTGAATTGCAATGGTCTGCATCGCCAGGGTCTCACTGGGATGCCCGGTCACCACAAATGTTGCGTCAGGGTATTGCTTCCAAAGATCCACCGCCCCCACGACCCGCGCCATGGCGTGGCGAGTGAGGCGGGAAAGTGTCGGTTTTCCCTGAACCGATAGCGAGCCTCCCGCGAGAACGACAAGGAACTTCGGTTCTTTCTCGAATCGATACTCGCCCGTCTCATCGATATTTTCCGTGACCGTTTTCTCGAGACTCCTAGTGAAGGCCCCGGATATCGGGCCAAGGCTTCCCAGGTAGAGAAGCAGGACCGCCGCCACGAGCCAGATTCGGCCACACCAGCGAAAAATCAGCACCGCTCGCGCTTTTTCCTTATTCTGAAAAACCCTCGCGAGGAGTAGGAAAAGGGCTCCCCAGCCGAGAAGCCCCAGCACGAATGCCACAGGATCAATAAACAGAGAAATCACTTTTTTGATGAAAAATACTATATCCATGGGCCGGATTGAGAAGGGTGGAGAACTCTACACTCAGAAAATCGCGTACAGAAGCGGTTTTGACACGCCGGATAACCTGTCGGAACATCTCCTATCAGGTCGGAGTATCGACCCTTGGATCACACTCTGTAGATTTTTATGAGCGAGAAAACCCAAAACTCCCAGAACGATAATTCGCGACGCAGCTTCGTGAAGAAGACTGGTGCTGCCGCAGCTGCGGGAAGTGCCATAGCATTCCCATCGGTTACCTTCGGGGCACCGAATGATAAGAAACTGAAAATCGGTGTCGTTGGCACCGGCGGTCGTGGCGGTGGCGCCATGATGAATGCCATGAAGGCCGATGATAACGTCGAGCTCTGGGCCATGGGAGACCTCTACCAGGAAGAGGCTGAGAAAAAACTCGCGATGGTCCAGAAATACGGATCAACCAAGGACAAGGTATCCGAGTCGATCAACAGCCGCGTTTTCAGCGGAATCGACAGCTACAAGCAGGTCATCGACTCCGGTGTCGATGTCATTCTCCTGACAACGCCTCCCGGTTTCCGAGTTCAGCATTTCAAGGCAGCAGTCGATGCCGGTATTCACTCTTTCGTTGAAAAGCCCTGCGCGACCGATATTCACGGGGTGAAGGAATTTCTCGAAACTTCCAAAGTGGCCACTGAGAAGGACCTCTCTGTGCTCTGCGGATTCTGCTACCGCTACAGCGAGCACGGACGTCCGCTCTTCGAGCGCATCCACAACGGTGCGATTGGCGATATCCAGAGCATCCACTCCATCTACAACGCTGGTCCTGTCAAAGCTATGCCGGAAGCATCGAGCCGGCCCGATGGAATGAGCGACATCGAATGGCAGATCAAGAACTGGTACAACTTCACCTGGCTCGCCGGCGACGGAATCGTCGAGCAGGGATGCCACAACGTCGACCGTATCGGTTGGGCTTTTAACGATGCTGATCCTGTCGCTGCTTTCGGAAGCGGTGGACGGACTCGCCCGAACAACGAAGGAAACATCTACGATCACTTCAGCATCACCTACGAATACCCGAACGATGTAAACTGCCACGTCGAGTGGAGACAATTTCTCAACTCCTACCAGTTTACCGGAGACACGATCTACGGAACCAAGGGAGTCGCGAAATTCGGAACCAGCTCTGCATCGATCACAGGAGAGAATGCCTGGAACTGGCGCAAGCCTCGCACACCAAAGAGCATGTACGATCTCGAGCACGAGGAGTTCTTCGCTGCGATTCGCTCCGGCGAGCGTAAGGACGATGCCGAGTGGATCGCCCACTCCACTACGATGGCGATTCTCGGTCGCACCGCCTGCTACTCTGGCAAGCGCATTACCTGGGAAGACATGTGGAATGCCGAGCAAAGGCTCGTGCCTGAAAACATCGACATCAACGGCGAGCTTCCGATTCGCCCACTGCGCATCCCCGGCGTTCCCGAGACGCAGGACACCGTCTTTCCAACGGATACCCAGAAAGCGTAACGCGTTCAGCGATTTGCGATTTGCGATCTCTGTTTTCGAGATCTGCGAACTATTTTGAAAAGCCTCGTTCGGGAAACCGGACGGGGCTTTTTCGCATATCGCACTCCCCCATGGATCGAACACTCACCATGCGTCAAAACCCGATACATCAGGCATCCAGCCGACTCCGAAGGGAGCATTGACAACACTTCCGACATGGAGCTCACCGCCGGCAATCTCAAGCGTCGGGAAACCTTGCTCGTGTCTTCGATAGAGATCTGAATGATTGGTAAGAACTCCTTCCTGCATCTCCGCCGGAAAGGCGCTCAAGCCTTGGAAATAATGATGCCCATTTCGCTCCACGTGAGTCACTCCCAGGGAAGCCATTACCGCGAGATCCTGCAGCAAAGCGACCGGCCCAACGTTCGCGAGATCTTCTCCGCTCAGAATCCACTCCCCCCCTTCCCTTCGCCTTTGTTCCAGCCTCATCGCATTGATCGCCCCCTTGAGGACTCCCTTGCAATTCTTGTGACTGGTTCCGTTGTAACCCAACTCCAGAGCACGCGGGCAGGAGCACATCTCGCTGTCTGACTCATCGATGATCAAAGGGGGTTTTTTCTCCCATCTCTTCAAACTCGCAATCACACCCTTATCAAGCGCGTGATCTCGATGGACGGGCTGCTCGACGAAAATGATGTGATCCAGCAGCGAACTCACGGCGGAATCCTCGCCATATTTTTCCCAGTGCTCGCGGAAAGAATCCATATCCTTGAACTGCTCGTTACCATCGAAAGTGGCCCGGTAATCGCCGTTCGTTTCCCGATTAAGCACCTCTCGAATTTTCGCAAGCCGGTCCAAATCCCGCTCCATATCTCCGCAGATTTTGATTTTGAAATAGCGCAGGCCGTAGGAGCGAACGGATTGCTCGAGAGAATGCGGAAGTCCATCGCCAAGCGGCTCCTCGACATCGGCATCGGTCAAGGGGTCTCCCAAGCCGATCGTGTGTCGTGCGATTACCTTCGACAGCGGCTTTTCCGGAAGAAGATCGGCTGGAGAAAATCCCGCAAGAACCGGGTCGACCTCCTCCGCTCGAATCTCGAAATCATTACTCCGAAGCGCATCCGAAAAGGGCCTTTCTACTGCCCGGCAAAATCCATCGAGCAAGGCACGCTCGACAAGACTGACGCCAAGATTTGCCAAAAGCGGCGGATGCCCTTTAAGGGTCGCCCATTTTGCCTGTTCGCGATAGAGGTGTTGCCAAGTATCGAAAAAGCTCTCTCCGGAAAATCCGGTCGCAATTTCCGCGGCATGATCAATCATTTCCCGCATCGCCGGAAGGTCCTGCTCGAATATTGTGTCAGGACTTTTCGTAAACCATTTCGGCGGCAATCCCTCTGAAGCGATACCGGTCGCCACCGTCCCGCCAACCTCAAGATTGACGCGCACAAACAAATGCGGCAACTCGGTCATGCTCGCGATCCCGTATTGAAACGGAAACCGCGTTTCCATCGGGAACACCCGGAACTCAAAAGTCTTCACAGAAATTTTCATTACTGGCCACCCTCACGGAAAGCGATATCAGGGTCAGAATAGGGAATTAGCGCAGCCGCTTTTGTCGGTGATTCGACGCTTTTCAGCCGCTTGGGAATTTCAAAAATAGCGAGACGAAATGCCATAAACAGCAGCGCGATGATTCCGATCGCGGCAGCAACATTGAGTGCGAGAGAATTTCGATTTTCTCCCATGACATCTTTGCTCGCCGTCATCCACCAGAGAAGCACGGCCGCGAGTGGAGCAAATATGACAGTCGCTGCCTGCGCCGCGACGATCGCAGAAACGGGATTCCATCCCAGATTGGTGACCGCGAGAGAAACAACCATTCCAAAGATGAGAACGAGAGCAGTACAAATGCGCGTCGCCTTGTGATTTGGTGTGTCGCCGAGGCCGAGTCCATCAGAAAGAATGAAGCCACCGATCATGGAATTGACGATGAATGACGAGTAGGCTGCGGAAAAAAGGCCGATGCAAAAGATGAGTTTCCCCTTCTCCCCGAATGCAGGCCGGAGCTGATTGGCGACATCGCTGGCATTCATCGACATCACCTGATCAACGGACAAATTTCCGTAAAACACCGACGCCGCCGTCGCGACGATCATCAAGGTCAGAACCATCATGATGAGCGCACCGACGCGCGCATCGACCATCCCGGAAGGCAGGTCATCCTTTTTCCATCCGCGAAAACGAACCAGGTAACTTTGATAAAACGCGGCGGAAAGAACGAAGGTCGTTCCAAGCAGGGCGACGAGTTCCAAAGAGATCAGGGACTCACCTCGATCATTCGTTGCCGAGGGAACGAAGCCTTTGGCAAATGCAATAAGGTCGGGGCTGGCAAATACAAGATTGATGAGAAAGGCCAGCAGCATCAGACCAACAAACCCCATCATGATTCGCTCGAGAACCCGATAGAGATCTTTGAATCCAAAGATAAATAACAGAGCGAGGGTGTTGAAAAAAATCACAATCCCCCAGTCGAAAAGAAACCCCAGGAAACCGCTGTCGGCACCGTCAGGGCGATAGGCATTGAAAGCGGCGTGAACCGCGAGGTTGTTCCCAAACTGATAGGCGACTGAGATTAAAGCCAATCCGAGGCAGACCATCGTAGCGAACCAGCGCTTCGTCTTTCGAGATAGAATGGAAGCGGCAGACTCCCCTGTGATCACTCCGAGCCGGGCCCCGAGCGTCACATAAGTCAGCATCAGAAAGCACCCGAGAGCGACAACCCACGCTGTGGAAAACCCGTGAGTCGCCCCGACCTTTGTGCTGCTGAGAATGCTGCCGGGGCCGATCACGACGCAGGCAGTGACGATGCCAGGCCCGAGACGTTTGAACCAGGCGGGAGAGCTGCCCTTTTGAGAATCTTTCATCGTAGAGATGCTATGGCGGTCACCTTATTTTCCCAGAAACAAATCTCGCCCTTTCACGAGAGCTTCGATCTTTCGATCGGCAACAGAACGCTTCAGCATCCAGAAGCCGCAATCGGGATGCACGTATTTCACGCGACCCGATCCAACTTTTGCCTCAGCCGCTTCAATGGCTGCAGCCACTTCCTCTGGCGTTTCAATGTGGTTCACCTTGATATTGATCACACCGAGGCCGAGTTGAATCCGCGTATCAATCTCCGCAAGAGCATCAAGATCATCATCAGGACGATGGGCTAGTTCGAGAACGAGGTGATCTGCATGCAGGCTATCGAGAAATTCCAGCAGCGCCTTCCAACTTCCCTTCTGCACCGATTGCCCACCGTAATTTCCAAAGCAGAAATGAACGGCTGTCGTTCCATCGACAGCATCGAGGACGCGATTGATCGCCTCCGCTGCGAGCGGTCCATCTTCCGGGTTTCCAGGAATGTTCGCCTCGTCGACCTGTAGCACCTGGCAGGGCAATCCGCGAACCTGCTCCGCGAGCACATCGGCGATCGCCATCATCAGCGAATGAAAATCGCCGTAGTGTTTGTCGAGCAAAGTCCGAGCCAGCATATAGGGACTCGTCACCGTAAATTTGAATTCGCCACCCGCAACCTGACTCGCCCGCAGGCAGTCAACGAGCAAGTTGAGACTCCCCTCGCCCAAGGGTCCTACGACGATCCCCGCCGGTTTAGCGCGCCAGCCCATCTCCGCCTTTTTACGGAAAGTCTCTCCATCCGATCGCCCCACCTCCGTGCTAATACCACCCATCGATCCCACGAAGTAGTCAATCATTCCATTCGTATCCGGATGATTGATATCAAAACGATAGAGTTCCCCATCCGTCGGCAAATCAACCCCCGCCTGCCTCTGCGTATCAAAAATCACCCGCGTCGCATCAATGATCGCCTGCTCGCTGGGCATCGCCGCCAGCCAGTCCGGCACGGGATAAGAACCAACCGTAGTGGTGAGAATGTCAGGGGCACTCATGGGGAATCGTTACTTTTTCTGGCCGGGCAATCCAGTCTGGCGAGTTTTACCAACAACGAAATCGGATGGACGCAGGTTGAGATTCTTGAAGTATCCCTCTTCCCTGATGAAACCGTAAAAGGTGGGTTCGAACGGGTCGATAGGGGTCACGTCCGCATTTTCCGGAACCTGAAGTCCGGTAAGGTGAAGCGCGGCGTTAATCACAAGACGGCGAAGGCCTTCGCTGCGGAAGTCGTCGGAGGCACCGGCGGTCGTGCAGAAAGCCTGTCCCTTTGTTGTTCCGTCAGGCGCAGAGTATTCCCGAATCCAGGCTAGCGCCTGCATCGGGTCATTTTTCGGACCTTGTATCGGTTTAGAATCCGGCTCAAGCGTTTCCGTGACAGCACCGCGGAGAAGAACTGTCGCGGCTTGCTGATCGAGATTGCGGGTCCCATATACATCTGAAGTCGCGAAAACATCTGTTGCTCCGTTAAGAATCGGGTGGTCCTTGTTTTCCTCCACAACCACACCTCTGGCTCCCTCCCGCTTGTGCCCGCCATGATGGCCGGCCCATTTTTCACCCAGAATCTTCAAACCGAATTGATTCCATTTGAAGTCGCCCGTCGCTCCTCCGCCGGTGAATGCGTGAGTCGCCGTGCGGAAGCCGATAACCGGCTTGCCCGCATTCAAATACGCAGCGAGATGAGCGTATTGGTCATCGGGCAGCTGGCGAAAGCGAGTGCTGATGATCATCAGGTCAGCGTTGGCGAGGGCCTCGAGTCCCGGTATATTCTTCTGATTATTCGGATCGATGTATCCGTGTTCCGGATCGATCGCGAAACAGACCCGGACGTTGAAGCCGTGTGTTTCGCTGAGGATTTTCCCAAGCATCGGCCCGGATTCCTCCGAGCGATATTCCTCGTCGCCGGTGATGATCACGACATGCTTGCCGTTGTGGCCTCCTTCAACCGCCAGATCAAGCCAGCGCTCTTCAGCAAGACCGACACTTACGAAAATCAGGGAAGCAAAGAATAAGAGTAGTTTTTTCATGGATCGAATTCGCAGAAAAATGACCGTATCGAGTCGAAAAGAGAAACGCAATGACAACTGTATCGCACGTTCCCGATCAGTCGTCCTTCCTGCTCACCTCGATATCATCGAGTTCAATTCCCTTTTCGCCGCCTTTCTGCATCCAGAGCAGTTTTCGTTTCGGCGCGTCGAAACATTCATGTTTCAGCGTCTTCTTCCACTGCTCCTCATCGATGGAAATGGTGACCTCGCCCCCCTGAAAGCAAAGCACCACCGTGTGCCATTCGTTTGCTGACAGGTCCACTTTCTCGACTGGGAATTTTTTATTCAAACGATAGGCCCCACTCACTTTGTCTGCGGGCCTGCCCCGGTTCAATCGCTCGGGGTGATCGGCATCCAGGGTGTGACTATCGATCTGCAACTGAACACCGGTCCGCAGCAGTTTTACTCGCAGCATGTGGTCGACACTTCCAAAGCCATCGTCTCCATCGACGAAAAACCAGATCATACCGCCGGCCTCGAGATGCCGATAACGAAACGATATCTCAAGGTCCTTACCCTCGACCCCGAGATAAACCATCGGCGGATATTTGCCGCCACTCTCTCCACGAGTCCAGAGCACCCCATCACGCACACTAATATTCTTGTTCGGAATTTTAGTGAGGAACTGCTCAGAAATAATATCGTCGTTAAAGGTTTCGCGGAACGACTTCTCCTCCGCGCAGAGAATGCCCTGATGAAGGAGGGCTGCCAGAAGGATAATTCGAATCTTCATGTTCCAGAATTAGAAATCTCCTCGTGGCTTCTTTATGTTTTCAGTAGCCGAATGGCAAGCGACCTAGTCCACGTAGACAAATTCGTTCGCATTAAGCAACGAACGACACAGAACAAACAAGCCCTGTTCATCGATGATCTTTTTCGCGAGCTCAAGCTCTTCCTGCTTGGGTGGGCGGCCAAAGGCGTGTAGAAACGCATGGTTCGCCTGATCCGAAATTTCGGCCCCTGCCTCCGCTTCAAGCCGCTCCGCAAAATACTGCGCCTGCTTCAGCATGAATTCATTGTTGTAAAGCGCGAGCGACTGGAGCGGGGTCGTCGTCGTGAACCGCTTCGGAGTGAAATTTGCGGGGTCGGGACAATCAAGGGTTGTCAGAAAACGGTCTGGCGTCGTCCTGACAATGTAACGATAAATGCTGCGCCGCCAGAGCTCAGGCTTGTCGGCGGTGATGTATTCGTAAATTGGCGCATAGGCTTCGGTGTATTTGAAATCCTCAAATCCTGGCCCGCCAGGCTCGCGATTGAGTTTTCCGCTCACTGACAAGACCGCGTCGCGCACCGCTTCGGCCTCGATACGCCGAGGGTTCTGCCGCCAGAGGTAGCGATTTCCCGCATCGATGGAGACCTTGGGTTCATTATCAGGAAAAGCCGAGACCTGTTGGTAGGCCTCACTCATGAGAATCAATCGATGCACGGCCTTCAGCGACCACTTCTGACGAATCAACTCAGCCGCGAGCCAGTCGAGCAATTCCGGATGAGTCGGCTGGCCGCCCCCGAGGCCAAAATCACTGGGTGTGTCGACGATCCCCTGACCGAAATGCCAATACCAGAGTCGGTTCACGATCACGCGCGCGGTGAGCGGATTGTCGGGATGCGTAATCCATTCCGCCAACGCTTTTCGGCGATCGCCTTCAGACGATTGACGATCACCCAAATTAGCATCGAGCATCGCTAAAGCAGAAAATGCCCCCGGAGCAAGAACCTGTCCGAATTCGGCTTCGGGATTGCCTCGTCTTTGCATTCGCACTTCGGGCATCGTTTTCTCCGCGACGACACCGTAGAACTTCGGAGGCGTGCCGAGGGCCTCCAGCTTCGCGTCGACTGCTTTGGCTTCTTCCTGCAGTTGCTCCAGTTTCTTGAGGTCAGACTCTGACAGATCACTTGGTTGAGCGGCGGTCAATTTTGGATTCCCAAATCCGACCTGATCCATCGCATACCCGTTTTCCCCATCGGTTGCGAGCAAGGTCAGGAATTTTGCTGACTCCGGCAATACGAGATCAACCCTCTTCAAACCATCCTGACGCTTTAGATGTTTGAAGGCCACGGCCCTCTCGCCATCTACGAAAATCCAGACGTCCGCCCGATTGCCACCTTCCGCACCAAAATAACCGACTTGCGAAATGAAGCGCATTTCTGCATCGCCCGTCGCTTTTCGGATCTCCGCCAAATCGAATGTGATTCCGGCATTCGCGTGGATTCCGAGCAGCGTGTTGCCATCCTTCGTAAAGTCGATCTCGCCATGTTTCGGAGAATGCTGACTGGCTACGGGGCCGTTGCGGATGTGATCCCACGCTCCACCGCTGGTGGCCGGAATCCCGCTCACGGTATGTCCGCCGGAACTCACGGGTATCTTGGTTCCATCTTTGCCATTTGCAATGACCACCCCATCGACGAACGGAAACTTCGATTTGGCGTAGGTGTTGGCCTTCACGTTACCCAACGCTCCGAATTTCCGAGTTTGCACAACCGCGTTTCGAGGATCAACCCCATTCCCGGGCGTTCCTGATCCACGTCCGTTCCCGCCTCCGACGATATCCGCCAAATCCAGCCCCTCACCTTGCAGGCTACCGATCTGATGTGCGATTTGATTGCGTTGTTTTGTCAGGGTTGTTTTTGTTTTTTCATACTCCGCAAGTCGGGAATCAGAGGTGACGCGCTCGACTCGCTTCACCCCGGCGAAGACAGCCGTTAACTCATAGTATTCCTGCTGTGAAATCGGATCGAGTTTGTGATCGTGACAACGCGCGCAATTGACCGTCATCCCCATCGTTGATGTCATCACCTGCGTCGCCATGTCATCCAGATCTAGCGCGCGTGCTGACCGCCGCAATACGGGGCTCTTTGTTTCGACCTGGCCAACAAAATCCCACGGTCCGGCCGCCAGAAATCCAGTCGCAACGGTCGCCGCCTCATCCTCGGGCCAGAACACATCGCCCGCGATCTGCTCCTTGAGGAAACGATCGTAGGGCTTATCTGAATTCAACGCAGCGATCACATAATCCCGATATCGCCAGGCTGAGTCACGTCGTTTATCGCGCTCGAAACCATGTGTATCGGCGTAGTGTGCGATGTCGAGCCAATGTCGCGCGTAGCGTTCACCATAGTGCGCAGAGGACAGCATACGGTCGACCAGTTTGGCATAGGCATTCGGATCGGGATCACCCACAAACGCCTCCACATCATCCGGAGATGGTGGCAGTCCATGAAGGTCAAACGACAGGCGTCGAATCAAGACCCGACGGGCTGCTTTGGGCGACATCGCAAGCCCTTTCTCCTTCAACTTGGCCCTCACGAACCCATCAATCGTTCTTACAGATGACCAGTCACCGCCTACTGACAACGGTTGCCATGCCCAATGCGCCAAACGTGGATCCTCGCCCGCTAACGCATCAGGCCACGCCGCGCCACTCGCAATCCACTCTCGTAAGACCCGAACTTCAGCGTCACTCAATCCATCACCTTTCGGAGGCATGTGGAGATCATCGTCCTTAGGCAAGGTCACGAAGTTGAGCAACGGACTCTCCTCCGGCTCTCCCGGGACAATGGCGACGTCCCCGCTTCCCCCTCGCATCGCCGCGGAGCGCAGATCGAGACGAAAGCCAGACTTCTGTTTCTCTGGACCGTGGCAGTCGTAGCAATGCGTTTTAAAAATCGGCAGCACCTCGATTTCGAAATCAACACCTTGTGCGATCAGGCTCCCACAAAAAAGTGCGGCGAAAATGAAAGCAATTCGATTCATGAAAACTCCAGACCGGTTAGAGTTCCCACGCTGCTGGAAAACTGATCCGCTTCGACACCCAGGCAGTGTAGCATGCTCACAAACAAATTAGCCAGCGGCGTGTTGTCCGTTTCATCGAAGCGCAAGTGCTGGCCGTGCCGGAATCCTCCCCCGGCCAGCAATATCGGTAGATTGGTGCAGGAATGAACGTTCGCGTCGCCCATGTTGCTTCCGAAGAGAACCATGGTTTGATCGAGCAAGTTTGAGCCGGGATTTCCAACTGCGGAAAGTCGCTGAAACAAGGATTTGAGCACCTCCATCTGTCGGAGGTCGATTCGCTCGAGTTGGGCGATCTTTTCCTTCGCGCTACCGTGATGGCTCAAGTTGTGATAACCGTTGAGCGACTTCTCCGACTCGCTGATTTCGAAAACTGGTGTCGCGAAGCCATCGACCATCAGCGTTACGATTCTAGTGGAATCGCTCTCCAACGCGAGTTGCGCCATGCGAAGCATCAGTTCGAACTTGGGGAAAAACTGCGCTTGATCGAGAATATCTTCGGGAGGCTCAGAATCGGTAGTGGGCTTCGGTTTTTGCTCCCACTCGCCCGCGCTGTGCAACTGTTGTTCCAATTCGCGGATCGAAGTGAGATACTGTTCGACTCGCTGCCGGTCGCCGTGATTCGCCTTCCGCTGGACAGCCTTCATGTCATCGCTGAGCACATCGAGAATGCTCCCGCGCTCCTTCAATTGATCGAGCCGCCGCTCCGTTTCGTTCTTCTTTCCCTGAACGAACATCTTGCGAAACAAGGACGCTGGACTGTCTTCCGCCGGGAGCAAAACGCCATCGCGAGTCCAGGACAGACTGCGGTTGGCGCGGTTGATATTCACCCCGAGGTTCAGGGTCGGAAACCGCGTCCGCTGTCCCAGCTTTTCGATCGCAAATTGATCGAGCGAGATCGTATTGCGAAAGCCACTGCCGGTCGGATCTTTGGCGCCGGTGAGGAAGCAATTCTCTGTCGAGTGCCCGCCTGCGACCGCCGGGTGAGAGAGCCCGCTGAACACCGAGAAGTCGCTGCGAAAATCCTCCAGCGCTTTCAGGTAAGGTGAAGCAGCATAGTCCGCTCCCGATTCCTTTGGGAAAAACGGCCATGGCAGGACGCCGAGATTGTTCGAGATGAGCAACATTCGGCGCGGGGCTTCAGCAGCGCCTTTCGCGAAAGCAGGCGAGAGAGACTCCAGCGCAGGCAATGCTAGACTCACTCCGATGCCACGCAGGAAGTTTCTGCGAACCAATCCTTTTGGTTCGTGAGACATATTCTGTTGTTTCGTGGCAGGTGATTTCATTTTTGTCCCAGAAAAATTACACTTTTTGTCAATGATCGCAGCAGATCCTGTGACCGGAATCCATCTGGTTCGCACGCATCAAGAATTCTTTCGATTTCCCCCCGCTCAGAGAATCGAACTTCCGTTCCGGTGGCGTATTGTGTCAGCTGATGGAGAAAGTTGCGGGCCAGCTGACGCGGATTCGCGGCGAGATGTGTCTTCAGTTCTCTGATGTCCGAAAAGGATTCGCCACTGCGCAATTTGCCATCGGATTCAACAAACTTGCCGACGTAGTAGGTGTAGGGATGACCGGCCGGATCGTAGCCGGTGATCTTTTCGCCCCTCTCCAGCGAACGATAACGATCCCGCCAAGCGCCCATCACATCGAAACTCTCAAGCGCAAAGCCGACCGGATCGAATCGCTCGTGACAATTGGCGCAGGATTTCACATCGGTGTGTTTGGCGAGAATGGCACGAATGGTTTGGGCTCCGCGAATATCGGGCTCGATCGCAGGAATGGACTTGGGCGGTGGTGGCGGCGGCTCGCCAAAGATTTTTTCCATGACCCATACGCCACGCAACACAGGCGATGTGGTGGTTCCGTTGGAGGTATGCTTTAAAATGGCAGCCTGAGTGAGAATGCCGCCATACGGGCTCCCATCCGGCAACTCGACTCGTCGCATTGCGGAGCCTTGCAAACGCGGCAGATCGTAGTGAAGAGCGAGACGATCGTTGGCATAGGTGAACGGCGCATCGACGACGTAGGTGATCGGCAGGTTTTCGCGAATCATCTCGCGGACGAATGCACGGGTTTCACGTTCCATGGAATCTACGAGGTAGTCGTCCTTCCGATATTCGGGATATAGCCGGTTATCGGGAATATCGCGGCGCAACTCGCGAAGATCGAGCCAATCATCGGTGAAGCCGTTCACGAAACGCTCGAACTTTTCATCGGAGATCATGCGATCGACCTGCGCGACGAGTTCATCGGGGAGCGCATTTTTGAGGGTATCATCAGGACTGGAATTCCACAGCAGATGAGACAAACGATTCACCACGGCATGCGGAGAGTTCCCCTCGGGGTGGTAGAGAAAGTGCTGGGAACAAAGGAAAGCCTGGTAGCCCGAAAACAGCGCATCCCCAAGCGGCTGGCCTGATTCCATCTTATGATGAATCAGGGTGAGAAAAGGAGCCTTCTCCTCATTCGAAATCGGCCTCTTGGCAAAACGGTCAGCAAAACGGGAAAACAATTGCTCAACGTCTCCAGCGGGATTGTCTGTCTGAATGGAAACGGGCAGCCGGGAATTATCGATCTTCTCCTCCATTGGCAGATCCCCGAACAGGACTTGATGCGATTCTGGCGGCCAGGATTCAGGAACCAGGGGGCCTTCGATTTCCAGCCACTGAATGATGGCTCCCCGGTGCCCATCCCGCGGCATGGGTGGATAGTCGTAGTAAAAACCATTGTCCGTGCGAATGAAAGGCACCGGCAATCCGAGTAGGCTGTATTCGAAGGTCTCGCCCTTCCTCAGCTGAATCGTGGTCTCGAAAATTCTGTTTTCCGACTGCAGGTCCATCCATCCGCCAGACTCCCTGACATCACCGGAAACATCGGGTCCTGAAGGCTGGCGAGAACGAAAACTGATAGGCTGCGGCTCGTGCGCCGGAACTACACGAAAGTCGCGGACCTGCCGAACCGCCCGCCCGGAGAATCGAACGCGATACTCGCCATCGCGCTGGGCGCGAAAGTTTCTCGGGTAGCCATAGTAGGGCCAAGTGGCGGAACGAAAAATCGCCAGTTCCAGTTTCGGATCAGTGCGTTCTTCAGGAGACATTGCCTTGAGACTCTCGTTGTTGAGCGCAATCATTTTTCCGTCCTTCACGTAAAACATCGCCTCGCGTCCCCCAAATGTTGTGAGCCCCGTAAAGAGGTCGGTGCCCGTGAATCGTTTCTTGGTTGAAGGCGGCCTTTCCACGGAGGGAGCGACCGCCGTCAACAAGGCTGTGTCCGCTGCATCGAGATAGGCATCGAGATGCACTCGCGACATGTCGAGAAGCGAAGCCACCTTGGTGTGCCCATGCGAACTCCGTTCTTCCGGCAAACGGCTTTGAATATCGAGCCGGGGAAGAACCAACAGATCACGAAGATTATCTTCGAATTCCGCACGCGTGAGACGACGTATGGGACCACGACCGTTTTCCTGTATATCTAATTTGTCGGCCTCCTGCAGTTTTTTACCTAACAAGGCAACAAACCCAGCCCTCTGCTTCGTGGAAAAATCGGCGGCTTCTTCCGGAGGGGGCATTTCTCCCTTTTCCGCTCGGTCATGGATGTATACCCACTTCGAGAAACTTTTCTCGCTGGAGAAATCGAATGGCAGAGCGCTTAGATCAAGCTCCCCTTTCGTCGTCAGGTCATCGTGGCACTCGTAGCAATGCTTACTAAGCACCTTTTCCAAGCGGGTTTTCCATTCTTTACTGTTTCCGAAAGTGGAAATCGAGAAAACGGCGAGAGCCACCACGAAAGGCCAGCGCAACAGGCGAAGTGCCGATTTCGATTCACTAAACATCAGGTCAGAATGTCGTGGATCACATGCCCATGAACGTCGGTCAAGCGACGCTCAAAGCCATTGTGGTAGAAGGTTAGTTGCTCGTGATTCAATCCTAACAGGTGCAGAATCGTGGCGTGAAAGTCGTAGACTGTTGTGATGTTTTCAACAGCCTTGTAGCTGAATTCATCACTCGCTCCATAGGTAAAAGGAGCTTTCACCCCGGCCCCCATCATCCAGGTAGTGAACCCGTCAGGGTTATGATCACGTCCGCTGGCTCCTTTTTGAAATGTAGGCATCCGGCCGAACTCAGTCGTCCAGACAACGAGCGTGTCATCGAGGAGACCACGACGTTTCATGTCTTTGAGTAAGGCAGCGCAGGGCTGATCGAGAACAGGGCCGTGTTTGCTGTATTGGTCGACAATCTTTTTGTGACCGTCCCAATTGGAGACGCCTTCGCCGCCGGTTTGATAGGCCCCGTTGAAAAGCTGAACGAAGCGCACACCTTTTTCAAGAAGGCGCCGAGCGAGGATGCAGTTTTTTGCGAAGCTGGCTTTGAGCGGGTTGCCCGGGTCATCAGCGCCATATTCTTTCAAGATCGAATTTGGCTCGGTTGAAAGGTCGGTCACTTCGGGAACACTGAGCTGCATCCGAGCGGCTAATTCGTAGCTGGAAATTCGGGCGGCGAGTTCGCTGTCACCAGGGAATTTTTCCAGATGGCGCTCGTTCATTCGCTTGAGAAAATCGCGAGTTGCTCGATCCGTTTTAGTCGAAACACCCTTGGGAATTTCCAAATTACCAACCGATTTACCTGAGTTGAATTCTGTTCCCTGAAATGCCGCCGGAAGAAACCCGGGGCCCCAGTTGTTGACGCTGGATTGTGGAGTTCCGCGGGGATCGGAGATGGCGACATAGGCCGGCAAATCTTCGCACTCCGAGCCGAGAGCCCAGGTGGACCATGCCCCCATGCTGGGAAATCCATCGAGGGTGTATCCGGTGGACATGAAGTTTTCCCCGGGGCCGTGGGTATTGGTTTTCCCGGTCATCGAATGAATGAAACACATGTCATCCGCAAGCTCAGCGAGGTGTGGAACTAGTTCGGAAATCATCTTCCCGGACTGCCCGCGAGGCTTGAATTCCCACGGGCTCTTCGTCAGATTTCCCTGTTCACCTTGAAAGGTCTTCAATCCCTCTGCACCAGGCATCGCCTGGCCGTGGCGTTTGATCAGCTCCGGCTTGTAGTCAAAAGTGTCGACCTGCGAACAGGCTCCGGCACAGAAAATGACGAGGACTTTTTTTGCCGCTGCTGGGTGATGAGCGTTCCGAGCCCGGAAAGGATGTTTCGGATCAATCTCCGGACGAATTGGTGCTTGGTCTGACGCCAACGATTGATCCTGCTGAAACAGGGACGACAAAGCGATCCCGCTCAGACCGCGCGCAGAATGATTGAGAAAAGAGCGACGATTGAGCAAGGAATTCATGGAATAAAGACAAACTCGTTCGTATTCAGCATCGCCCGGGTGAATTGATTTAGCCCTTCTGCTTCGATAAAAGAATTGGCATCAGAGATTTCCATGTCCGTCGCGGGACGATTAAAACATCGTTCGTAGGCTGTGCGAATTTGCGCCTCCCGGTCATCACTTTCCAATTCCAGCAGATCCGCAAACAAATCAGCCTGTTGAATCACAAATTGACTGTTCAGCAAGTTCAAGGCCTGCAACGGGGTAGTCGAGCGGCTGCGTTTCGGGACTGCCTGGCTGGCGTCGGGGCAATCGAATGCACCAAAAACCTGTTCGCGTTCCTGACGAATTTTCGTCATGTAAACCATTCGCCGCCAATCGTCGGGACCAAACTTTTTCTTCGGGTGATAGTGACGGACGTTTTCCATTTCCACTTCGAAGGGACTGAAACCCGGGCCTCCACGGTTATTCAAATCCAGTGAACCAGTGACCGCAAGAATACTGTCCCGAATGCCCTCGGCCTCGAGGCGGCGGGGTGGAAAACGCCATAACAGACGTGATGTGGCGTCCACTTTCATAGCCTCACTGCTGGGCCGGTTCGATTGTTGCCAGGTCGCCGATTGTAGAATCAAACGATGCATGTGTTTGAGCGACCAGCCGTTTTCGATCAACTCCATCGCCAGCCAGTCGAGCAATTCAGGGTGAGTCGGTGCCGATCCGTTGCGACCGAAATCGCTTGGCGTATCAACGATTCCGGTTCCGAAATGAAACTGCCAAAGCCGATTCACGATCACCCGAGCGGTGAGTGGATTATCCGGTGATGCGATCCAGTCCGCCAACGCAACCCGCCGTTCTTTTTCAGGTGCATTCGCTTCCAACCCGAGCGAAGCAAAAACGGCAATGGCATCAGGCCCGACTTCTTCACGCTTTGCATCCGGCTCGCCGCGATAAAGCCGATGCGTTGTCCCTGGTTGAGCGAATTTTCCCGCGTAAACCATCTGGGATTTATCGATCTTTTCTGCCTCAGCTTCGAGTTGCTTTAACTGCGCGTGCCACTGGAGACCCTGCGCTGCATTTTCCCCGGTAAATCGATACAGCTCGGGTGGAGATTGCTTTTCCCCAACCGGCATGCGATCAGCGGATGACGCCAGAGTCATCCATTTCCCCGGTTCTACGGCTGCTTCGATTTGGTAGTCAATCGCCACGCGATCATCGAATTTCCCCTCGCGGTCACGAGCCCATTCGATGCGACTAATTGTCATAGTGTCAGGAAATTCAATTTGCACCCAGCCTTCTGTGTTCTCCGAGATCCAGCTTTTGGAGTTGCCGTATTGGCCGTCGTTGATGTGTTCCAGTTTGTGCTTGGGATGAACAAAATCTCCGCTGGAAGTGGCGACCGCACCGTTGCTGGTAAGGGCCACGTTTTTGTCTCCGGAAAAGATCTCCAGCTCATCGAGACACGGTTGTCCTCGATTGGTCTTTGCAATGGAAAACCGTACAAATCTGGCCGGGGTTGGAGCAAAACTTTCCAGATTGTGTTTTGCATTGACCGCAGCTCGCAGAGAAGGCATTCCCTCTGACAAGGCGGGCTGAAAGAACACGATGTCCGCAGTCATCGCCGTTCCAGTTTTCCCGCCCCGCACGACCAACTTGTCGTCCGCCTTCAGTTCATGCACACCCGCATCGAACAAGCCACTCCAGAGCGATTTCCCATTTACCTTACCCGAACCATCTGCGAGCTGTTGCTGATTCACCTTGGCGATCTCTTTTTCGCCGGATACCGATTGCAAAATGTATCGCGTATCGGTCGAGTGCGATTCGTGGCCTGCGCCCCAGCTCAACCAAATGCGATAGCTCCCGGAAACGCGGGGCTGATAAACGATCACGTCTTTGCTCTCTGTCCTCGTCCACCAAGTGTAGCTGCCGCCACTCAAATTCGGCTCCGGCCCGCCGAGCTTCACCCCATGACCCCGCTTTTCCTCCAGCAAGATTGCCGCCGCATCGTCAATCGCCACAGCCGCCCCGGTTGATACAGAAATAAAGGGTTCCATTTTTGTTTTCAAGTCAGCGATCTCACTTCTGATTTTCGTCAATTTCTGATGAGCAGTTTTGGTAAGCGGCATCTTTGCCTCCCCGTGTTTCACTCCTGCGAAAACCGCCTGCATCGCGTAGTAATCGACCTGAGAAACGGGATCGAATTTGTGATTGTGACAACGCGCACAGCCAGTCGTCAGGCCGAGAAACGCCGTGCCGGTGGTGTTGATCATGTCGTCGAGCTCGTTCATGCGCTGCATCAATCCGAGCTTGGGATCCTGCCCTTTCACTGTGTCAAAAGGCCCCGCCACGAGAAATCCAGTTCCGATGGGTGAGCCCACGGAATCGCCTGCGATTTGTTCCCGAACAAACTGATCGTAGGGCTTGTCCTGATTGAAAGAATCGATCACCCAATCGCGAAACGGCCACGCCGTGAGTCGTTCCCGATTGGTTTCAAAACCGTTGGACTCCCCGAAACGCACGAGATCAAGCCAGTGAGTCGCCCAACGCTCTCCGTAATGAGGACTGGCGAGAACATCTTCAACAAGAGCATTCCAGGCCTCGTCAGATTCACCATCCATAAAGCGCTCAACTTGTTCCGGAGTTGGCGGAAGGCCCAGCATTACCAAATACAAACGCCGAATCAGGGCGCGACGATCAGCTCTTTCAGAAAGCGTCAGACCATTTTCAGCAAGCTTGACTCCTACAAATCCGTCAATCGAGTTTGCCTGAGCCGATTTCTTCAATGGAACAAAGGACCAGTGGATCAATTCGACCCTCTCCTCTGCCGGGCCGAGACGCTCCGGAGTCTCCGCATCCTCTCGAATCCAATCTTCGATCAGCGCGATTTCCGCATCCGTGAGTTTTTCCCCTCTCGGAGGCATCTCGTAATCGGGTTCCTCGTGCCGAATCGCCTTGATGAGAAAACTATTCTTTGGATTTCCGGGTACTACCGCCGCCTCTCCCGAATCTCCGCCTTGGAGCAGCGACGCTAAACGGTCCACGCGAAACTGACCCTTTTGTTTCTCCGACCCGTGACATTCGAGGCATCGGGATTTCAAAATCGGCTCGATGTTTTTTTCGAAATCGATAGCGAACAGAGATGGAGCGAACAGGAAAAAAATCGCTGCGAGCGCCCAAGACCCTGTTGCTGCGATGACCATAACCTGTTGAGTCGCTGAACGTAGCCTGTTGAATCGATGAGCCAACCCTGTTAGTTCGTATCTCTGACTAAGCCAAAAGCTCATGAATCACCCCCTTCCCTTCGAAACCGGTGAGGCGTTGTTCCAGCCCGTTGTGATACCAGCTCAGCGTTTCGTGATTCAGCCCTAACAAATGCAGAGCGGTGGCGTGCAGTTCGTAACTGTGCACCACTTTGTCAGCCGCTTTGAATCCCAATTCATCCGACGCACCGTAGCCGACTCCGCCTTTGACACCTCCGCCGGCCATCCACGCGGTGAAGGCACCTCCGTTGTGATCGCGACCCTTCGCCTGCTTGCCTTGCGCGGCAGGCTGGCGTCCGAATTCCGATGTGCATATCACGAGTGTGTCATCGAGCATTCCCCGCGATTTCAGATCTTTGAGCAGGGCCGAAGCGCCGGTGTCGAGGATCGCACCCCAATAGCCATGATCGCGCGGCAGATCTTCGTGGCTGTCCCAGTTTGGTCGAATCTTCTCCGCCGTCGTGTTCTCGGCACCACAGTATATCTGAACGAATCGAACGCCGCGTTCAACAAGTCGACGAGCCAGCAAACACTGTCGCCCAAATGGTCCAATGTCAGGATGTTCAATGTCGTAGAGTTTCTTTGTCAGCTGTGTCTCGCCTCGCAAATCGGTGACCTCTGGAGCACTTAGCTGAAGGCGCGCTGCCATCTCATAAGCCTTGATTCGCGCTTCGAGCTCTGTGTTTCCGCTTCGCTTTTCCTGGTGGAGTCGATTGAGTTTATCGAGAAAGTCGAGTCCACTTTTGTCATCGCCCTTCTCAATTGCGGAAAAGTCTTTCGGTGGGAACAAATCGGCGATCGGCTGATCGGCATTCACCGTGTCTAGGGTCGTTGCCTGATGCTCAGCTGGAAGGAAACCCGCACCCCAGTTGATAATCCCTCCCGGCGGCAAACCTCGCACATCCGGCAGCACCACGAAAGCAGGGAGATTGTCCGTTTCACAGCCAAGACCGTATGTCACCCAGGCACCCATGCTAGGAAATCCGGGAAGCGCCTGCCCGGTGTTCATCATGAAATTCCCCGGCCCGTGCAACGCGGTCTTGCTCTGCATCGAGTAGACAAACGCCATGTCATCGACGCAGGTCGCGAGCTTCGGCAGCAGGTCGCTCATCCAGAGGCCCGACTCACCGTGTTGGCGAAATTTCCAGAAGCTCGGCTGGCAATTGCCCGGCTTTGACGCGAAAAACTGCAGCTTTCCTTCGGGATCGAAAGGCTTTCCCGCGCGGCGTGCGAGCTCCGGCTTGTAGTCATAGGTATCGACGTGGCTCAGCCCACCGGAACAGAAAATCTGAATGACTCTTTTGGCTTTAGCAGGGTGATTGGACTGGCATCCAGCATCAAGAGTGGAAAGCGCAAGGGCACCAATTCCGCTACCAGTCCGAGCGAGAAAATCGCGACGATCCAAATCTATGGCACGTGATCTCATTTCTTTTTAGCCAGTTCAAGATCGCTTGCTGCAGCGGTGAGATGCTCCCTCATTGCAGCACCAGCGGAAGGGGCATTTCCGGCTTCGATTGCTTCGATGATTTTTCGGTGATGCTCGACTGCGACCGTTTTTCCTGCCGTTTCGATGGTTCGCTTGTTCGATTCCCGATACAGGTCGACCATAGATTCGAGGATGAGCTTGAAGACTTCGTTGCCCGCAATTTCAGCTAGCGCACGATGAAATGAAAGGTCGACGAGCCCAGCCTGTTTCAAAGTTTCGGCTCCGAGCAACTCGTCCTGAATTTCCCAAAGTTCGGCAACTTGCTGCCTGTCCGCAATGTGCGCAGCGGCCTCTGCAATGGCCGGTTCGATCGCAATTCGTGCCTCCGTCATTTGCCGCAATCGCTCGTGCAAATTCGGCAACAGAAATCCGAGCGAAGTGTTTAGCGGGAGATGCAAACGATGGATCGCACTAACGCCGCTCCCTTGCCGAACTTCGAGCAAGCCTTGAAACTCAAGCCGCTTGATTGCTTCCCTGACAACTCCGCGTGCGACACCGAACTGTTCGGCGAGACTACGTTCGGACGGCAAACGCTTTTGGTCCTCGAGCTGCGATTTCTGGACAAAGCTTAAAAGTTTACCTGAAACTTCTTCGACCAGAGTATGAGGCTTCGCTTTGGCTGTTGAGCTCATAAATTGGTAGGACCACTTTGCGAATCTAAACTGGTCTTGTCAAAGAGAAAAGGGATGCTGTTTGCGTCCGCCATATCGCCACGGCCAGAGTATTGCTTTTCGCTGGTCGCGATGACATACTGAAGAGGATGAGAATGTGCTTTTTATCTCTCAGGTCCATTTTTTTCGGGCTACTGCTCAGCGGGTTTGAAGGTGTTATTGTGGCCGAAGATTCTGCTCCGGTTGCCGGCATGAGTTATCAGGATCAGGTGCGGCAGATGTTGCCGATCGCTCATTGGAGTTTCGATTCGGGGAAACCCGATATTGGAGAACTGACTGGCAAACTGAAATTCGGTGTCGCTGGTCCTTCGGCGAAGGACTTCAAGTCCTTTCAGAAAGATAACCTGGCAGTCGAGTTCGGCGGCAGTGGAAACTACGTGTTCGTCGAAGATCCTGGTGAAGGGAGCCAGTTCGATTTTGACAATGGAGATCCCATCACCATCGAAGCTTGGGTGAAGCCGGGCAAGGTTGGAAAAAATGAGAACACGTATATTATCGGAAAAGGAAGGACCGGAAATCCAACCTTTCCAGCGCACAATCAGAATTTCGCTCTGCGCCTCTGGGAAAAAAATGGCGAATTGCGAATCAGTTTTCTCTTTCGCAGTCGTCCAGAGGGCGTGCACAAGGGCGATTGGCATCGATGGACTTCAATCGGCGGAGTCAAACCCGAGACGGGCTGGCATCATGTTGCGGTGACTTATCGCTTCGGAACACCAGACAGCTTGCGTGGATACATCGACGGAGAGCGAATCAAGGGGGAGTGGGACATGGGTGGAAAAACGAGTCATGCACCGATTGTCGACAACGATGAGATTTGGCTCGGCACAACTTTGCGTGGTTCGGCGAGTAACACATTCAAGGGAGCGATGGACGAGGTGGCTATCTATCGGCGAGAGCTGACTGCGGAACAGATCACTCAGCGCTACCCTATGGAGCCCTACGTGCCAACGGTGGATGAGGCGCTGATGACCTCCGGAAAAATCCGGGTGGAGGTAATGGAAAACCTTGAGAAAATCGACAAATGGCCGAAGCGGATTCCCGAAGCAATCGATGTGTATGAAGAGGATGTTTTCGGGTTCTTCTTGATGCCGCAAAAATACAACGAGCGAGGCATCCGCGCCGATCGCAGTAATCCCTTTCTCCTTCGCGCCAGCGCTGGCGTTGTGATTCCTGAAGGCGACCATCGACTGCTCCTGCGCTCCCGCGGCATGGGACGTCTCTGGTTAGATGGCGAGGTGATCGCTGAAACCTCGGGCGTCAAACGGTCTAGTCTCGGAGCGCATGGTCACGTCACGGATGTGGCGGAAGTGGAGGCTCCGAACCTGCGCTATCTCGGACCCGGCGACAAGGAGGTCGAGGTAGCTGTAAAAGGTGACGGGAAGCGTCATGCTATCGTTTTTGAAATGGTCGCAGGAAACGGAAGAGTTCGCACGACCCTTGGCGAGACCAGCGTGAGTCTGAGCAATGAGAATGGCGAGTTTGTCCTATTGTCCCCGGGCAAGCGAGAGGTGCCTCTCACCGACGATGGCTGGGTCAGCTATCGAAATGAACGCAGCATCCACTATCTCAAGCTCGATGCGCAGCGGCGTGCGGAAAAACGCAAAGCAAGTGGCGAGGATGACTATTGGAAAACACGTCATAGTGCCGCCCAGGAATTTGTCGCCGCAAAGCGAGCCGATTCCAGCGATGCAGAAAAGAAATCCGTCGACATACTCTTGTCGAAAGCTTGGCAAAAACACAACGCCCGGGCCGCCGCAGCGAAAGTTGCTGGCGGCGTCGATTACGAAAAAACGATCAAGCCGATCCTCGCTGACAACTGCTACCGTTGCCACGACGAGAAAACAAAGGGCGGGCTCAA
>Ga0181574_10000162_pt1 | contig 59480 bp, 58 predicted proteins | sample 101ome_24_FD_145600 | JGI IMG/M metagenome (GOLD analysis project Ga0181574, IMG submission 145600) | Coastal salt marsh microbial communities from the Groves Creek Marsh, Skidaway Island, Georgia - 101410AT metaG (spades assembly) | ecosystem: Environmental > Aquatic > Marine > Intertidal zone... | reverse complement strand
CTTTAGAATAGCAATACATAGAAATAATAGAACGCAAAAAGCGACAAAAATACAATACCTGCATAACTCAATCGTTGCAATCCTTTGCTCGGTCTAAGTTCTGTGGGTATTTTTTTATCAATGACCAAAGAGTGATTTAGGAGACCTATACCAGGAGCCATCATAAAGGATACAAAAGTGGCCAATGCTACCAAGAACCCCATATTAGCACCAAAGAAATAGACTACTGAAAAACTTACGATCATATGTACCACAAAAAATACATTTAGTAAGGATTTTTTAGGTGTTTTGCGATTTAAAAATAAGAATTTGACTGTGTCTACACTAATTCTTGCTAGGGCATCATGCGCTGTCATACAGGAGCTAAACATGGTAGCAAAGGCAGCTAGTGCAATAAAGAAATAAGCCCAGTCTCCTATATGTTGAGTGAATAAAGTAATAAGTTGATCGGCAAAGACCACAGAGCCTCCACTCATTTCATTTCCGGTTCCAAAAAGGGTAAGCCATCCAATAACCAAAAAGAAAAGAGAAAGAACAGCTGTTAGAATATACCCAAATTTAAATTCTGATAGTGCCTCTTTAAGTGTTTCTTCTTTGTTGAGTTTTAGCTTTTCAATACTCCAAAGACTAACCCAGCTTGATGCTTCTACTGCTGTAGGCATCCAGCCCATCAGCGATATTAAAAACAAGATCCCCGCTTCATTTAAAAAGGAAGGAGCTTCAAAATTGGATACCATCGGAGCTGGCCCTTTGTAAATCACCATGATAGTGGTAACAAAAAGTGATATAAACAAGAGTAAAACTATAAGTTTTAAACTTTGTTCTAAAAAGTAATAACGACCTATAATAAGTACCAAAGTCACAAAGGCAAATAATCCAAAGGTAACCTCTAACATATGATCTCCGAGTAAAGGGAAGAGTCGAATAAGAAGTCCTGCTGTCACCGTATAAAGTGCTGCTAAAATGGTAAGGGCACTCATTATCGTTGCTAGTGTATATACCCAGAGATATCCTTTTCCTTTATCTAAATATCCTTCTAAAAGTGACTTTTTAGTGATGTTGGTAAAGCGTATTCCAAATTCAAAGAAGGGGTATTTAAATAAATTAGCAAGTAAAATAGGAATGACCATGATCCAGCCATAAGCGGCACCTGCCTTAGTAGATAGTACTAAATGAGAGGTTCCTATTGCCATAGAGGCAAATAAAATACCAGGACCAAGTCGTTTAATAAAGGTTTGTAGACTTCCCATAAATCAGTTTGTTTGATATGGGACTCAATTTAAGGAAATTAACTTAAAATACGACTGACAATCTTTTGAGCGTGATCTCTTGAATTTTCGATAAACCACTTATGTGTCTCCATTCCACCACAGATCACTCCAGCTAAAAACAATCCAGGAATGTTTGTTTCCATTGTCGATGGATCGTATGAAGGTTTAAGGTTTGACCCTTCTAGGTTGATTTGGGCCATTTTTAAAAATTCAAAGTCTGGCAAATAACCAGTCATGGCAATTACAAAATCATTTTCGATTGTCTTAGGAGTTCCATTTTCAAGGAAACTGATTTGATCAGGAGTAATCTCTGATACCTCAGCATTGTAATATGCCTTGATACTTCCTTCTTCAATTCTATTGAGAATATCGGGTCTTACCCAGTATTTAACTCTAGGTCCCACTTCAGGACCTCTGATGATAAGAGTAACTTCAGCTCCTTTGCGATAACAAGCAAGTGCAGCATCGATTGCAGAATTACTTGCACCGACAACCGCAACTTTTTGATTGGAGTAGAGGTGGGCTTCTTTAAAGTAATGAGTCACCTTATTGAGCTCTTCGCCAGGAACATTCATCAGATTTGGAATGTCAAAAAAACCTGTAGCAATCACTACATTTTTAGCTTTGTAAGATTCTTTAGTCGTTTGAATGATAAAATTGTCCTCTTGTTTTTCAAGATGTACTACCTTTTCAAAAAGCTGAGGGGTGATTCCTCTTGATTCAACGACTCTTCTGTAATATTCCAAAGCTTCGTTTCTCTTAGGTTTAGATTCGATACTACAAAAAGGTATTTGATCTAATTCTAATCGATCAGAGGAGGAAAAGAATTGCATCCCTAAGGGATAGTTGTATAGTGAATTCACTAAACACCCTTTATCGACCAAGATATAATCTAGGCCTTTGTGTTTAGCTTCTATGGCACAAGAAATTCCAATGGGTCCAGCTCCTATGATAAATAGATCAGTTGATCGCATTATCCCATGATGATTTTAAGTTCTGAAATGGTCTTTTTAGGATCTTCACTTTTAAATACAAAGCTTCCAGCAACTAGAGCATCAGCACCCGCTTCGATCAAATCAGCTGCATTGTTAGAATTCACTCCACCATCGATTTCAATTAGGGTATTTGCACCTTTTTTATCGATCAGTGCTTTTAGTGCTCTTACTTTATCGTAAGTGTTTTCAATGAATTTTTGACCTCCAAAACCAGGGTTAACACTCATGATTAAAACCAAGTCAATATCGCAAATCACATCCTCTAAAAGGTTGATATTCGTATGTGGATTCAGGGATACACCTGCTTTCATACCGGCATCTTTAATCCCTTGGATAGTTCTGTGTAAATGAGGGCAAGCTTCGTAGTGAACTGTAAGAATATCGGAACCAAGTTTAGCAAAGGTTTCGATATAACGATCAGGATCAACGATCATTAAATGAACGTCGAGTGTTTTTTTAGCATGCTTATTAATTGCAGCAAGAACAGGCATTCCAAAAGAAATATTTGGAACGAATACACCGTCCATGACATCGATATGAAACCAATCGGCATCACTTTCGTTAACCATTTTGATATCGCGTTCTAAGTTAGCAAAATCTGCTGCTAATAAAGATGGGGCTAAAATTTTACTCATGAGTCTGAATTGTTTTGGCAAAGGTATGAAACTAATCTAGAAGTTCCTCAATTGTCGGTTGGCTTCGTATAAGGTGATGGCTACAGCATTCGCAAGATTTAAAGATCGAATACGATCACTTAATAAGGGAATGCCATAAGTGTGTTCTTTGTAAGATTCTAAAAGGTCCTTGTCAAGACCACTGGATTCTTTTCCAAAGATGAGGTAGGTATCCTCATTAAAAGGAATCTCAGTATAGGTTTTTGAACCGTGAGAAGACATAAGTGCCATTGATGTTGGTTGATTCATTTCCATAAAATCATCAAAGGATTCATAGATATGAAGATCAATGTGTGGCCAATAGTCTAAACCAGCTCGTTTTAATCGACTGTCATCGATTTCAAAACCAAAGGGTTTTACAAGGTGTAAACGCGCATTCCCTCCAAGACACAACCTGCCTATATTCCCAGTGTTATTGGGAATTTCAGGATGGACTAGAACAATGTTTAGCATTGATTAGATCGCTTATCCTAAGTAGGTCTTTAAGATTTTAGATCGAGACGTGTGCTTTAATCTACGGATTGCTTTTTCCTTGATTTGACGAACACGCTCACGAGTAAGGTCAAAAGTTTCTCCAATCTCTTCAAGAGTCATGGAGTGTTGACCTGCAAGACCAAAGTAAAGACGAATTACATCCGCTTCTCTAGGAGTCAATGTTTCTAATGATCGCTCAATCTCAGTTCTTAGCGAATCGTGTAAGAGTTCTTTGTCTGGATTTGGAGATTCACCAGAGCGCAATACATCGTAGAGGTTGGAATCTTCACCGTCGATAAGAGGAGCATCCATAGAGACGTGACGACCTGAATTTTTCAAAGATTGTTTTACATCCTCTACGGTCATATCCAATTCCTTAGCTATTTCTTGAGCTGAAGGAGGTCTTTCATGAGCTTGCTCTAAGAAAGCATAAGCCTTATTAATCTTATTGATCGATCCAATTTTATTCAGAGGGAGACGAACAATACGCGATTGTTCAGCCAATGCTTGTAAGATCGATTGACGGATCCACCATACAGCATAAGAGATGAATTTAAACCCACGAGTCTCATCAAAACGCTGAGCTGCTTTAATGAGTCCAAGATTTCCTTCGTTGATCAAATCAGGAAGTGTTAATCCTTGATTTTGATATTGTTTAGCTACCGATACCACAAAACGAAGGTTCGCTTTGGTAAGCTTTTCTAGAGCGATTTGGTCTCCTGCTTTGATGCGTTGAGCCAATTCTACTTCTTCTTCTGCGGTGATTAAGTCCACCTTTCCAATTTCCTGTAAGTATTTGTCTAATGAAGCGGTTTCTCTGTTAGTAACCTGTTTGGTAATCTTGAGTTGTCTCATAAATGGGGTTTAATTACAATGCCTTCTGTAAAGGCGTACATTATATTATACGTAAGAAAACTAAAAAGGTTACATTTTATTATTAAAAAAATATCAATTTATAAAAAAAGCCCAATCCTAAGATTGAGCTTTTTGTTTTCAGAGCAGTTGAGATTAGTTTTTATCTCTTCTGTTATCTCGTCTATTGTCTCTTTTATTATTGTCTCTTCTGTCGTTATCTCTCGGTTTAGGAGGTTGATAACCTTCAGGTTTTGGCAACAATGCTTTTCTAGAAACTTTGTCTTTTTTAGTTCTAGGATCAACTCCAAAGTATTTTACATCAAATACATCACCCATATTGACAACGTCCGTTACATTTTCTGTACGTTCCCAAGCGAGTTCAGATACGTGAAGTAATACTTCATTTCCTGGAGCCTCTAGATACTCAACAACAGCACCAAAATCTAAAATCTTGATTACTTTAACTTCGTATACCGATCCTACTTCTGGTTTAAAGCTAATCGAAGCGATTTTTGCAAGTACTGCATCAATTCCTTCTTGACTTGTTCCAAGGATTTCAACAATTCCTTCTTCAGTCACAGGATCTTCATTGATCACAATGGTACATCCAGTTTCCTTTTGAAGTTCTTGAATCACTTTTCCACCAGGTCCGATTAAAGCACCGATATATTCGTTCGCGATACGCTCAGTAACCATTTTAGGAGCGTGTCCTTTTACATCTGCATTTGGTGTATCAATAGTTTCAGTGATTTTAGAGAGAATGTGTAATCGTCCTTCTCTTGCTTGTTTTAAAGCATTCACTAAGATTTCATATGAAAGACCTTTTACTTTGATATCCATTTGACATGCAGTAATACCATCAGCAGTACCCGTAACTTTAAAGTCCATATCACCTAAGTGATCTTCATCTCCTAAGATATCAGAAAGAACGGCATAAGCACCTGAATCAGCATCAGAAATCAATCCCATTGCAATACCAGATACTGGTTTTTTCATTTGAACCCCAGCATCCATAAGTGCCATAGTTCCAGCACAAACAGTAGCCATTGAAGAAGAACCATTTGATTCTAAGATTTCAGAAACCACACGAACAGTGTAAGGACAGTTGTCTGGAATCATACCTTTCAATGCTCTTTGAGCAAGGTTTCCATGTCCAACCTCTCTTCTTGAAGTACCTCTAATTGGTCTTGCTTCTCCAGTTGAGAAAGGAGGGAAGTTATAGTGTAGGTAGAATGTTTCTTCTCCTTCGAATGAAGGCATATCGATTTGGTTTGCTTCTCTAGAAGTACCAAGGGTTACAGTAGCTAATGCTTGAGTTTCCCCACGAGTAAAGATAGAAGAACCGTGAGTTGAAGGTAAGTAATCAACTTCACACCAGATTGGTCTGATTTCAGTAGTCTTACGACCATCTAAACGAAGCCCTTCCTTAAGTGTTAAATCACGAATAGCATTCTTTTCAGCTTTGTGGTAGTACTTTGAAATTAAACCACCTTTTTCCTCTAATTCTTCTTCAGAGAACGAAGCTTTTACCTCGTCTTTGATAGCTGAAAAAGCAGCAGAACGTTCGTGTTTTGCAGAACCAGCTTTAGCAATTGCGTATACTTTGTCGTATGCAAGTTCTTTAACTCTAGCTTCTAAAGCTTCATCTTCTTCAGCTGGAGTGTATTCTCTGGTTTCTTTCTTTCCAAATGCCTCAGCTAATGCCACCTGTGCAGCACATTGAACTTTGATAGCTTCATGTGCAAATTGAATTGCCTCAGCCATTTCTTCCTCGCTGATCTCTTTCATTTCACCTTCCACCATCATCACAGAATCAGCAGATGCTCCGATGACCATATCGATATCAGACTCTCCTAATTGAGCGAGGGTAGGGTTGATGATGAATTCACCATTGATACGACCAACTCTTACTTCAGAGATTGGAGTTTCAAAAGGAATGTCTGAAAGTTGAATAGCAGCAGAAGCAGCTAATCCAGCCATAGCATCAGGCATTACATTTTCGTCATGAGACATCAATTGAATCATCACCTGAGTTTCAGCGTGGTAGTCTTTTGGAAATAATGGACGTAATACACGATCCACTAAGCGCATGGTTAATACTTCTCCATCAGATGGACGCGCTTCTCTTTTGAAGAATCCTCCTGGATATCTTCCAGCAGCAGCAAATTTTTCTCTGTAGTCTACTGTAAGTGGTAAGAAATCCACATCAGCTTGATCGTAATTAGAAACTACAGTACAAAGTAGCATACAGTTACCAGAACGAACCACGACAGAACCGTGCGCTTGTTTGGCTAATTTTCCAGTTTCGATAGAAATCTCTCTACCGTCACCTAGGTCAATGACCTCTTTAAATACTTTTGGTATCATAAAATAGATTTAAGTCTTATAAGTAAGACTGTGTTAAACAATGGTCATCAGTAGGATTACTGATCTTGTTGTGTTGTGTGTGTTCGACCAATGAAAAACTAAAGTGTCAGCTTTAAAAAAAAAGCAAAAAAAGGGAAGCATTGCTTCCCCTTTAACTTATTTACGAATATTCAATTCTTTAATTAACTCACGATATCTAACGATATCATTGTTTTTTAAGTAATCGAGTAAACTTCTACGTTTACCTACTAATTTTACTAATGAACGCTCTGTGTTAAAATCTTTACGATTGTTTTTTAAGTGCCCAGTTAAGTGGTTAATTCTGTAAGTAAAAAGAGCAATTTGCCCTTCAGTGTTACCTGTGTTTGATTCGCTTCCGCCGTATTGTTTAAAAATTTCGGCTTTCTTTTCTTTTGATAAATACATTCCAATATTATTTAAATGATTATTATGTATGTGATTGATTTTCAATCAGGCTGCAAATATAAAATAAAATTTTAGTTACGCAGCGGATTATTCTGAATTAAATCAATATAAAGGTTGATGTTCTTTTTAAGATTTGATCGATGTGATATAAAATCCAAGAAACCGTGTTCTAATAAGAACTCAGAAGTTTGAAATCCTTCTGGAAGATCTTGACCAGTAGCTTCTTTAACCACTCGAGGTCCAGCAAATCCTATTAAAGCACCAGGCTCAGAAATATTGATATCTCCGAGCATAGCGTAAGAGGCTGTTGTACCACCAGTTGTAGGATCGGTACACAAGGATATATAAGGGAGTTGAGCTTCCGCTAATTGAGCAAGTTTTGCAGAAGTTTTTGCAAGTTGCATTAACGAAATAGCCGCTTCCATCATACGAGCACCACCAGATTTTGATATCATTACAAATGGTAGTTTTTTCTTGATAGCGTAATCAATACCTCTTGCAATTTTTTCACCTACTACAGAACCCATAGATCCTCCGATAAAACCAAAATCCATACAACAAACTACTAGGTCTTTTCCTTGAGACTTTCCGACTGCAGTTCTAACAGCGTCTTTGAGACCTGTTTTTTTCTGGGCAGCTTTTAAACGTTCGTCGTATTTTTTGGTATCTACGAATTTTAATGGATCCTTAGATGTAATATTTTTATCTAATTCCTTGTATGTATTGTCATCGAAAAGAATTTCAAAATACTCTTTAGAGCCAATTCTAACGTGATAATCATCCTCTGGACTCACATAAAAGTTTTTTGCAAGTGCTTCAGATTCAACTATTTTACCCGTTGGAGATCGGTACCATAAGCCTTTAGGAGTGTCCTTTTTTTGCTCGGTAGCCGTTTGAATTCCTTTTTCTGTTCTTTTAAACCATGCAGCCATATAACTATATCTTTTAAAAGATAAAGATAGTATTTATAATGTATTTACATTATTTAAATCTTCAAAAGCTTGCTTTAAACGAGCTACAAAAGTCTTTTCACCTTCTCTTAACCAAACTCTTGGATCGTAGTATTTTTTGTTTGGTTGATCTTCTCCTTCTGGATTTCCAATTTGAGATTGTAAGTAGTCTTTTTTGTCTTGGATAAAGTCTCTAACACCAGTTAAGAACCCGTATTGAAGATCAGTGTCGATGTTCATTTTGATTACTCCGTATCCAATAGACTCTCTTATTTCTTCTAAAGTAGATCCAGAACCACCGTGGAATACAAAATCGATATGATTTTCTTCAACACCGTATTTCTCAGTGATGTACTCTTGAGAGTTTTTTAAGATTTTTGGAGTTAGTTTAACGTTTCCAGGTTTGTAAACACCGTGAACATTACCAAATGCAGCAGCGATTGTAAAACGAGGGCTTACTTTTGAAAGCTCTTCATAGGCGTATGCTACCTCTTCTGGTTGTGTATATAATTTTGAAGCATCAACATCAGAATTGTCAACTCCATCTTCTTCACCTCCAGTGATTCCGAGTTCAATTTCTAAAGTCATATCCATTTTACTCATTCTCGCTAAGTATTCTTTACAGATAGCGATATTTTCTTCTAATGGCTCTTCAGATAAGTCAATCATGTGTGAAGAGAACAATGGAGCTCCAGTAGCTTCGAAATGCTCTTCAGATGCTGTTAATAAACCATCGATCCATGGTAATAATTTTTTAGCACAGTGGTCTGTGTGTAAGATAACAGGTACTCCGTATGCTTTAGCTAATTGGTGTACGTGTTTTGCACCTGCTATTGCTCCTTGAATAGCAGCATTTTGGTTTTCATTTGAAAGCCCTTTTCCAGCGTTAAATTGAGCACCTCCATTTGAGAATTGAATAATAACTGGGGCGTTGAGTTCTGCAGCAGTTTCTAAAACACCGTTAATAGTGTTTGATCCTGTTACGTTGACTGCTGGTAAAGCAAATCCTTTTTCTTTAGCGTAATTAAAAATTTCTTGTACTTGATCACCGGTCGCAACACCAGGTTTAATATTATGCGCCATGATAATGGTTTTGGTTATTAATAGTGGCGCAAAAATACGAATAATTCTAGACTAAAAAGGATAATTTATCCCTATGTTTATTATGGAATTCGCAAAATTAAAGCTTCTAAACCAGCGATTTCCTAAAGATCTAGATGGATCGTAGGTTTTAAAACCTAAATCAACTCTAAACACGAAATAATCGAAATCGTATCGAATTCCAAAACCACTACCTAATGCGATGTCTTTAAGTGACTTAAATCCGTCAAAGGTACTCTGTGGGTCTTCGATTTGATCGTATACATTCCATATATTTCCAGCATCTGCGAAGAGCGCTGCTTTGATGTTTCCAGCCAGTGGGAATCGGTATTCTAAATTGAAAGCCAATTTGAAATTCGCTTCGTTAAAGTCATTTTGATTTTTGGATGATCCAGGTCCTAATTCATAGGCATTCCATGCTCTTATGTCGTTGGATCCACCTGCAAAATAGGATCGAGTAAAGGGTACAGAAGAAGAATTTCCATATGGAATAGCGATACCTGCAAAACTTCTAAAAGCAATCATACGATCCTCACCTGTTCTCCAGTGTTTTATAAAGTCAATTTCTGTTTTAAAATACTGTGAAAAAGGCACACCTGCTATAACATAAGTGCCTGATTCGTTTTGATTGACGTTTAAATTTCTAGAGAGTATAGCTAAGAGGTTCCCTGCAGACTCAAACTTGAGTCTCAATTGATAGAAATTAGGGTCGGTAATCCCTTTAGAATTGTTTTTTGTTAGGGTGTAATACGAGGATGCAATTAGGTTGTTTTCAGTCAATCTTTTTTGTCGTTCTGCAATAGAATTGATTTCTTTATAATCCTCAGATTGTGGATCTTCACTTCTTAAAAATTGATTGATAAAACCTTCTGTTCCCTCTGGATTACTGAGTTGAATTCCTTCAGTACCCGATTCAAAATAGGATTTGTATCGATCGTTAGTGCTGTAATTGACTGCGGTACTATTTAATCGCTCAAAAGTATTTTGGTACACCGCAAAGAAGCGACTGGGGTTGAGGTTTTGAATGTATTGAACATCGATCAGAGAAAGACTGTGTTTTACGGCCTCTTCTTTTGACCAATTGAACCCATAGGTGGTGTTAAAAGTCTGTTTGTCTAATCCGATATTCGACTGAATACTTCTACCTAAACTAAATCGTGTTTTGGGAAGCATATAGGTTGGAATCCAGGACTTGATGTTGATGATTGGAAACCAAAGCGAGGGAATGTTTAAATTGAAATCCAACCCAAATTCAGAAACGTAATCCTTGGATGATACTGCAGCATCACCTAAAAGCCCTATCGATCCTCTAGCAGATACGCTGAGTAGTTCAGCTCCTTTAAAGACGTTTCTAGCGATGAGTGAACTGCTGAATGCTAGGCCTAATTTTTGAATGTTCGAATGAGTGACGTCTAAACTTGATTCTGAGGTGTATTTGTCTTTTGAATTTAAAAAGATAGAGGTTTCAAGATCTCTAGTATCCACCTGTTCCTTAAAACTGATACTTGGATATTTAAAGGTACTTAAATTGGATATTTGACGATAGGTTCTCTGGCGATCGAGTTCTCTATACAGGCTGTCTTTTTTGAAATAGATAGCATCAGTAATGACTTTTGGCTTGTATTTTAAAGGAGCTGAATAGAAAATTTTATAGTTTAAATAATTTAATGAATCCATCTTTTGATCGATTTCAGGAAGGACATCCACGTATACTTTAACCTGATCAATTTGGTGTTTTTGAAAAGCCTTGATCGGAGTTCCATCAACCCCAATTCCCTTTGGATTTTCTATTTTCATCAAAACCTCTAATGAGGGATCGAATTCTGCTAAGGTGTCTCTTGTTATCGAATAACGAATAGCAGTTGGTTGAAAATTGTAAACCCCATTGTTTTTAAACCACTGAGTGATTCTATTTTGTTCTTCTTTAAAATTATTGAGTTTAAAAGTTTCTCCCTTTTGAATATAGCTCTTTGAAGGATCATTGTTGTAAATCGAGTCGATGAGTTTAGAAGCAAAATCAGTAGCCGTGCTGTCTATTTTAAAGGAGTGTCCTAAGCTGACTATATAGCGAACTTTCGCCTTTTTCTTTTTTTTGTGTTTTAGGATACTGTCTTTTATTTTGGCTTTGAAATACCCCTGGGCTTCAAAGAATGATTTGAGCTTTATTTTCGATTGTTCTATATCTTTTGGGTTAACGACAACAACAGGTTCTCCAACCTTAGCCAACCAAGATTTTTTAACTCCTTTAGAGTCACTAGGAGCAATTTGATATAGAAATAATTTTAATGGATAGGTAAAAATTCGTGTATTTGGCTTTGGACTTACCAGAGATTGGATGCTATCGGTCTTACTTCTTTTACCATTGAGATATATTTGGTTTTCGAGTAGTAAATACTCGTCATCAGCTAGAGTTTTGAGTGGATTACATGAGAAAAAGCTCAAAACTAGCAAGATAAAGCTTAGTTTTGTAAGAAAGAATGATGTCGTAGTCGTCCTATTCATGAATTCAAAATTACACTATTTGGATGGTTGTAAAAAGTAATATAAAACTTATAAAGAGTCTTCAGCAAAAAAAATATAGATACGAGCATCAATTGTTTGTAGTTGAAGGCAAAAAATCTGTTGAGGAACTCTTAGAATCCGACCTTGAATGCTACGGTGTATTTCATACTGCAGATAATAATCTCATTGATTCACATCCAAAAGCAGAAGTTGTCAGTACAAAAGAACTTGCGCAAATGAGTAGTTTGAAAACTCCACCTGGAATTTTAGGTGTTTTTCATTTTCCAAAGCCTTCAACTCCTGTTTTTGAAGATTGGTCCCTTGTATTAGACGATATTAGAGATCCTGGAAACCTAGGAACTATTATTCGATTGTGTGATTGGTTTGGAATTCGACAACTCATTTGTTCAAAGCAGACGGTTGATTGTTACAATCCAAAAACACTTCAGGCTACGATGGGTTCCATCTCAAGAGTTCAGATACATTATCAAGATATCAAAGAATTTCTAGCTCAATCGGATCTTCCAATTTATGGAGCATTTATGGATGGCAATTCTATCTACAAAGTAAAATTGCCTCAAAAAGGAATTCTTATCATGGGAAATGAGGCTAATGGAATTAGTGAAGATATCGAAAACTTAATGAGCCACCGCATCAGTATTCCTTCGTATGGAGATTCTTCTACAGAAAGTCTTAATGTCGCTATGGCGACAGGAATCTTACTCAATGAGATCAGAAGATCATAGTTGATTTGAAATTTTATGTTTTGAAATCTATTTTATTGTGTATATATTACTCAATAATTTTAGAACAAAGTATTACCATACAACTGACTAATCAATGATTGAACTTATTGAACGCGCTAAAGATTTTTTAGACCGCAGAGCATTAGTAGACCCAAATGGAGAACTATCTTACAGAGAATTGCTTGAAAAATCTGCACAAATTGCTACACATTTACTAGATGGTAAGAAGGACTTAAATGAAGCCCGAATAGGTTTTATTGTTGATCCATCATTGGATTATACAATTCTTCAATGGGGTATATGGAGAGCTGGAGGAATTGCTGTTCCACTATGTGTTAAACATCCTTATGATTCAATTTTGTACACGGTAGAAGATGCTGAAATTTCTAAAGTAGTTTATCACAATGATTTTTATAAATTGATCAAACCTTTAGAAGATGATACTCCTGTTGAATTAATTTCGATCGATTCAATAGAATCCAAGACGGTTTCACTTCCAGATGTTGAAATGAATCGCAAAGCGATGATTCTATATACCAGTGGGACTACTGGTAAACCAAAAGGAGTGGTGACCTCTCATCTCAATATCAATTGTCAAATTAAAAGCTTGGTCACTTCATGGGAGTGGTCACAGGAAGATTATATAATAAATGTATTACCACTTCATCACGTTCACGGAATCATCAATGTAATGAGTTGTGCTCTCTACAGTGGTGCTTGTAATGAATTTTTACCCAAGTTTAGTGAAGAGGCTATCTTTGATCGCTTTAAAAGAGGAAGTTGTAATCTCTTTATGGCAGTACCCACCATCTATTACAAATTGATTCATTACTATCAATCATTGAGTAGTGAGGAGCAATCTGAAATTTCTGCAGCATTAAAAGAGTTTCGATTGATGGTGTCTGGTTCAGCTGCATTACCTGTTAAAACATTGGAAGAGTGGAGAACAATCAGCGGCCATACGCTTTTGGAGCGCTATGGAATGACAGAAATGGGAATGGCGATTTCAAATCCCTATAAAGGAAAACGTAAGCCAGGTTATATTGGACAAGCATTGAGCGGAGTGACCGTTCGTTTAGCTGATGAAAACGATCAGGAAATTACTGATGGAGGTCAGGGAGAAATACAGATTAAAGGAGCAAATGTGTTTGTTGAATACTATAATAGGCCTGAAGCAACTGCTGAAACTTTTGTAGATGGTTGGTTTAAAACTGGTGACATCGCTGTTTTTGAAGATGGAGCCTATCGAATCTTAGGACGAAATTCGGTAGATATCATTAAATCTGGAGGATATAAAATATCAGCTCTTGAAATAGAGGAGGTTCTCAGAAAACACCCTGCTGTAAAAGATTGCGGAGTGGTTGGGATTCCTGATGAAGAATGGGGTGAACTTATTGGTGCCAGTTTGATCTTAGCAGATCAATCAGTTTCAATCGATTCAGTAAAAAAATGGATGAAAGACAAAATAGCCGCTTATAAATTGCCTAGAAAATACATTGTTCAGGAGGATTTACCTAGAAACGTTATGGGTAAGGTGACTAAAAAAGAACTTCAAAAAATATTAGCTGAGTCATGAAAATATACGGAGTAGCCTTATTGGTTTTTTGTTTTTTAATCGGTAAGTATTTGGGAGGATTACTCGCTGAATTAATCGGTATATCTGGAGATGTTGGAGGGGTTGGATTTGCGATGTTACTTCTGATGTTTGCCAATGGATTTTTAAAACGTTTTAGTTGGTACGAAGTTCAAACTAAAGCAGGAGTTTTGTTTTGGAGTAGTATGTATATTCCTGTAATTGTCGCTATGGCAGCTACCAGAAATGTACACGCTGCTATCTCTGGAGGCTGGACTGCTTTAATAGCTGGAGTAGCAGTAACTCTTGTAGGTTTTATGCTCGTACCGCTGCTTTCAAAAATAAGAACTACTAAACAAGAATCAGATGGAACTATTTAAAGAATTAATATCCAAGAATGGGCTCTTGTTTGCTTTTCTGTTAGTAGGACTTATTCTAGGCGCTTCACAACTGCTTTCTAAACATTTGTTTAAAGGCAGAATACCCGCTGCAGCAATTGCGATCATTGGAGCCTTGATTTTAGCTCTTTTTGGTGCTGACAAAGGCTTAGCGAATATTGAAATATTTGCAGGATTAGCAGTTTTAGGTGGATCAATGTTTCGAGACTTCACCGTTGTCGCTACAGCTATGGGGGCTGAAATCGAAAAAATTAAACAAGCAGGATTGGCAGGTATACTTTCATTGTTTATTGGAGTCTCCTTTTCATTTGTAATTGGAGTCATCATTGCTTACGCAATGGGATATACTGATGTAAAAGACCTAACTGCTATTGGAGCAGGGGCTTGTACTTATATTGTTGGACCGATAACCGGAACTGCAATTGGAGCAAGTTCGGATGTGATTGCACTGGGAATTACTGCTGGGGTAGTTAAGACCATTGTCACAACTATATTAACTCCACTGGTTGCGAAACAAATCAAATTGACGACTCCACATGCTGCAATGGTGTTCGGAGGTCTTATAGGAACAACAAGTGGTGTTACTGCTGGATTGGCGGCTACAGATAAGGAATTGGTTCCCTATGGTGCTTTTACTGCGACCTTCTATACGGGTTTAGGATGTCTGCTTTGCCCATCAATTTTTTACTATCTATTGATGCAGCTATTGGGCTAATTATTCAAAAGTCAATACGATGAATAAACCTCTAGTATGAGCAGAACTAATCTGATCTGAGTAATTTCTGATTTCTTTAGTCTTTGGTATTGATAAGTCATCGTGTACCATTTCATCGACAAGTCCAAATATTCCTCTAATAGAGGGGGTGAATTTAAAATAGGGAAGGTAGAATTCAACTCCCACACCAATTTCGTAATTATAAGTAAGGCTTTTTAATCTGAATACACCACTTTCGATAGAATCAGGAGAATTCTGATTACTACTCATATTGTAAGAAAGAGAAGGTCCGCCAATTACAAAGGGTCTCCAGTTTCCGATACGTTTTGCTCCGTATTTGATTAAAAATGGGAAGTTTAAGAAGGTCGATTTTACCGATCGAAGTGGATCTCCAGCTGATAGGTCAATCGGAAAATACAAATCTCTTTTGGTACTGTATAGTCCTGGTTCAAATCGAAGATCAAAATTATCGTTTAGTCTGAGTTCTCCCACTAATCCAACCAAAAAACCGTTGCTGGTTTCTACTTGAACACTTTCAAATCCTCCATTAGCAGTTGTTGGATAGGTGTCGCTGTAGTTAAATTTGAAATTGTAGGCATTTCCTCCTAAATAATAACCCCAGTTGAATTTTTTATAATCATCAGTTGGGATATTTTCAACCGGGTTGACATTGAATTGTCCATAAACACTTGTGCTTAAAAACAGTAAAAGGAGATATGTTAGGTTGCGATTTCTCATTAATTTTTAGATGCGATATAAATACTTGCTACTCCAAATGTTTGAGGTTTATTCTCTACAGCTATAAACCCTATTTTTTCTAAAATATTGTTGAATGCCTTTCCGTGTGGAAATTTTGCAGCAGAATCAGACAGATATTTATAGGCTACTTTGTCCTTTGAAAATAATTTTCCAATAAGAGGAAGAATCATTTTAGTGTAGAAGTAATAACCTTGTTTAAATGGAAATTTTTCAGGCACCGATGTTTCCAATACCACAAACTGTCCTCCTGGTTTTAAAACTCTGAGGATTTCACTAAGACCTAATTCAAGGTTTTCAAAATTACGAACTCCAAATGCTACTGTAATCGCATCAAATGTGTCATTTTTAAAGGGAAGATTTTCGCTATCCCCAACTACCATTTCTATGGTCTGATCCAATCCTAAATCAGCTACTTTGTTTCGACCGATTTCGAGCATTCCTTTTGAAATATCGAGTCCTGTTATTTTTGTGGCACCCGTTTTAACTAATGAGATTGCTAAATCACCAGTACCTGTAGCAATATCTAATGCGTTTTTAGGTGATGATTTTGAGATGATTTTCACAACCTTCTTTCTCCAAGAAACATCAATACCAAAAGAAATAACACGATTTAAGTGATCGTAATTTCCAGCGATCGTATCAAACATGCTTGTAACTTGTTGTTTTTTACTCTCCTTGGAGTCTTTGTAAGGGGTAACAGGATTACTCATCTAAAAAATTTTTGACAAAGATAGGTGATGTACTTTGAATCTTAAGTATCGTACTCAAAATGTTTAATACAATAGGTTGCTTTAAATACTGTCAAAATTATGTAAATTTGTAGTTGAATTCTTTCATCAAAGGTTATATTTATGATGTGAAAATGAATTCATTAGAAGTGTTCTTATGAAAATATTAATAGCTGGAGCCGGGGAAGTAGGTTATCATTTAGCAAAATTTCTCTCAGTTGAATCTCAAAATATCACGCTGATCGATGTCGATGAAGATCGCTTGCATTACGCTGATAAACATTTGGATATCAAAACAATGAAGGGAGATTCTACTTCGATAAGTCTTCTCAAAGATGCTCAAGTAGATCAAACGGATCTGACTATTGCAGTTACTGCATCTGAAACCACCAATTTGACCACCTGTTTCATCGCTAAACAATTAGGATGCGAAAAGACTATTGCTCGAATTTCCAATCCGGAATTTATTGATTCTGATGCAGAAATAGATTTCAAGAAGATGGGTGTAGATGAATTAATCTCTCCTGAAAAGCTTGCAGCAAATGAAATCAAATTACTTCTTGCTCAGTCTGCTTTTAACGACACTTTTGAATTTGAAGATGGAAAGTTGAATCTGGTAGGATTGTGTTTAAATGAAGACGCTCCATTTATTGGAAAGACGGTAGAAGAAGCAGCTTCTATCTTTCCTGAAGTACATTACAACCCTGTAGCAATTAAACGAAAAGGGACTCAATATTCGATTATCCCCAAGAGCGAAACTCAATATAAAATAGAAGACCAAGTATATTTTATAACCTCTAAAGAAGGGGTTGAAGAACTCTATAAAATGACTGGTACAGTTGCAGAAGAGATTAAAAATGTAATGATCTTAGGGGGGTCTAAAGTAGGACAAAAGACGGCAACTGATCTTTGTTCCATGAAATTCAATGTAAAAATCATTGAGAAAAATGAAAAGAAGGCTGATGATTTAGCAGATCGATTCCCGAATGCGCTTTTAGTGAAGGGAGATGGTTCCAATGTAGAGCTTTTAAAAGAAGAAAGCCTTGAGGCTATGGATGCCTTTATTGCGGTGACTGGTAACTCTGAAACCAATATCATGTCTTGCTTGGTTGCTAAGAGTAAAAATGTAAAGAAAACTATCGCTCTTGTTGAGAATATGGATTATTTTCATTTATCTCAGTCCATCGGTATCGATACGCTGATCAATAAGAAGTTGATTGCGGCTAATGAAATATTTAGATATGTTCGTAAGGGTGAGGTTGTGGCACTTACTAGACTGAATAACCTCGATGCTGAAATTTTAGAATTTGCAGTGACTTCAAATTCTGCTGTTTCTAATGAATACCTAAGAGATATCAACCTTCCTAAATTTTCAATAATAGGTGGAGTCATTCGTGCTGAGGAAGGGATTATTCCAGGATCTGATTTTAAAATACTCGCTGGTGATAAAGTAATTGTATGTTGTTTACCTTCTGCAATTAGAAAGACAGAAAAACTCTTTTTATAATGCGATTTAATCGTAAAATAGTAATCCATCTCTTAGGCGTTTTAATGCTTTTTAATGGATTTTTTATGCTCATTGCGGCACTAGCTTCTGCCTATTACAAAGATGGGGTCACCCTTGAGATTTCTTTTTCGGCTATTGTAACCATGTTAATTGGTTTGGTAGCGATGTTCTTTACGAGGAATTATTCCAATAATCTTAAAGCTAAGGAAGGTTATATGGTAGTAACTATGGGGTGGATTGTGATGACCTTCTCAGGAATGCTTCCTTACTTAACTTCAGGAGCCATTCCATCGGTTACAAATGCTTTTTTTGAAACGATGTCTGGTTATACTACTACTGGTGCTTCTATTATGAATGATATTGAAATCATGCCAAAAGGAATCTTATTGTGGAGGTCACTAACGCACTGGATAGGAGGTATGGGGATTATCGTTTTAGCGATTGCAATTCTTCCGCTGTTGGGAATAGGGGGAATGCAACTTTTTTCAGCAGAATCTCCAGGTCCATCGGCAGATAAATTACACCCGAGAATTACCGATACGGCGAAGCGACTTTGGTTGATTTACGTCGGATATACCGTAGCCGAAACCATACTTTTGAATTTATCAGGTATGTCCTTATTCGATGCGATTAACCATTCGATGTCTACTCTATCAACAGGTGGGTTTTCAACTAAAAATGCATCCTTAGCCTATTGGAACTCGAATCCACTAATTGAATACATTGTGATTCTTTTTATGTTTTTAGCGGGATCTAACTTTGTGCTCAGTTATTTTGCATTCAAAGGTAAAGTGGCTAAGGTTCTCAGAGATGAGGAGTTTAGATGGTATGGTATGTTTATTCTTGGATTTACATTACTGGCTTTCCTTATTATTATTTTTCAGACCAATCAAGATGTAAGCGACTATTTCCCAATGGTTCTTGGCTTTGAAGAACACGCTTTTAGACACAGTTTGTTTCAAGTTTTAGCAGTAGTGACTACCACTGGATTTGTAACCGCAGATTTTACAGCTTGGACTCCTTTTATAACGATTATGTTCTTTGCTCTGATGTTCTTAGGAGGATCTGCAGGGTCAACCGCCGGAGGAATTAAAGTAGTACGCCATTTACTCATTATTAAAAACGGTCTATTGGAATTCAAAAGAACTCTTCATCCAAACGCCGTAATCCCGGTTCGTTATAATAACAAATCAGTAAAGGAGCATATCGTTTACAATATCATCGCATTCTTTGTCCTGTATATGTTGCTCTTTATTGTTGGTGCAGGAGTATTGGGAGCATTGGGATTGGATTTTGTTTCAGCACTTGGGGCTTCTGCTACATCTTTGGGAAATGTCGGTCCAGGTTTTGGAATTGTCAATCCGCTCTCTAATTTTGAATCGCTACCGATGTTAGCTAAATGGTGGTGTTCGTTTTTGATGTTGTTGGGAAGACTTGAGCTCTTTACAGTGATGATTATCTTTACACCTTATTTCTGGAAGAAAATATAAATCTATTTAGTTTGTAGATGAATAAAAAAAGGCAGCTATTAGCTGCCTTTTATAATTTATTCAAAATTGAGTTTTAACTCAATGCTTTTTTGATTCTTGCAATCGCTTCTTTTAATTCTGCTTCAGAGGCAGCATAAGAGATACGAATACAGTTTGGATTTCCAAATGCTTCACCAGTAACTGTAGCAACATTCGCTTTTTCTAATAAGAATAAGGAGAAATCTGATGCATTGTTAATTTGCATACCGTCGATAGTTTTACCAAAGAATGATGAAATATCAGGGAATACATAAAAAGCACCTTCTGGTATATTGAGGTTAAATCCTTCGATTTCACCAAGTAATCCCAATACAAGATCTCTTCTTTTGTGGAATTCATCAATCATGTATTGAATTTTCTCTTTTGGAGCTTCTAGAGCAGCAATTGTAGCTCTTTGAGCAATTGAGTTTGCTCCTGAAGTAACTTGACCTTGAAATTTATTAGTAGCTTTAGCAATCCATGCTGGAGCACCGATAAATCCGATACGCCATCCTGTCATTGCAAATGCTTTCGATACACCGTTTACGGTGATCGTTCTGTCGTACATGCCTTCTATTGCAGCGATACTTACATGACCTCCTGTAAAGTTGATGTGTTCGTAGATCTCATCAGATACCACAAAAATCCCTGGGTGGTTTCTTAAAACTGCGGCTAGGGATTCTAACTCCTCTTTTGAATAAACAGATCCAGAAGGATTACATGGAGATGAGAACCAAAGCATTTTAGTCTTAGGTGTGATTGCATCCTCTAACTGTTGAGCTGTCATTTTAAAGTCTGTGTCAATAGAAGTTGGAACTTCGACAGGAACTCCACCAGCCAATTTTACAATATCGCTATATGATACCCAATAAGGTGCAGGAAGTACTACTTCGTCACCCTCGTTAATCATCGCCATTGCTACGTTTGCAAGTGATTGTTTTGCTCCAGTTGAAACTACAATTTGATCTAATCCGTAGTCTAAGTTGTTGTCTCTCTTAAATTTGTTAGCAATTGCTTGTTTAAGATCAGCATACCCATCTACAGGAGAATAAGAACTGTAGTTCTGATCGATTGCTTCTTTAGCAGCTTCCTTTATAAAATCAGGAATGTTGAAGTCTGGTTCGCCGAGACTGAGTCCTATAATGTCTCTTCCCTCTGCTTTTAATTCTCTAGCTTTTGCTGCCATCGCCAAGGTAGCAGAAGTAGCCATGTTGTTGATTCTTTCCGATAAAAAATCTGTACTCATAAGATTGGTTCTAAAATTGTAATTCTGGTTTTTTCCCTAAAGACTTTAAGTGTCTAAAGTGCGAAATTATAGCTTTTCTTGTAGTTTTATACTCATTGTATGGCAAATTGAACTCTTTTGCTGTTTCTTTAACAATTTTTGAAATTTTTGTGTAATGTATGTGACTGATATTCGGAAAGATGTGGTGTTCAACTTGGTGATTTAAACCTCCAGTATACCAATTCATCAAACGATTTTTTCTCGCAAAATTTACAGTAGTATGTAATTGATGAATGGCCCAAGTGTTCTCCATTTTTCCTTCAGTATCAGGAAGAGGTGTTTCTGCTTGATCAACTACATGAGCTAATTGAAATACTACTGATAAAATAAGTCCAGCAACATAATGCATGGTGAAGAAACCAATAAGAACTTTGTACCATGCAATATCTAAAACAAGCATCGGTATCACAATCCAAATTCCAAAATAGATCAGTTTTGTAATTAAAAGTACCGACCAATTAATCGCTGGCTTTGGAAATGAACCATAGGCTAATTTTTTCTTGGTATAACGATACATCTGCATAAAGTCTGTAGAGATAGCCCAGTTGAATGTAAGTAATCCGTAAAGGAATATAGAGTAGAGGTGTTGAAATTTGTGATGTTTTCTCCACTGATCGTGCTCAGTAAATCTCAGTATTCGACCAGCTTCTAAATCCTCATCATGATTGTGAATGTTCGTATAGGTATGGTGAAGTACATTGTGTTGTACTTGCCAGTTGTAAACATTTCCCGCTAAGATGTAGATACTACCTCCCATAAGGTTGTTGACCCATTTTTTAGATGAATAGGCTCCGTGATTTCCATCGTGCATCACATTCATACCAACACCAGCCATTCCAATTCCGATTACTACCGTGAGAAGTAAATTTAACCAGTTAGGAAGATCCATGCTGAGTATTACAAAATAGGGAGCTAAGAAAATCCCAAACATAATCACTGTTTTAAAGTGAAGTGCTAAAGTTCCTGTTTTTTTTAAATTGTTGGATTGAAAGTATTCGTTGACCCTTTTGTTAAGCGTTCTAAAGAACTGTTGAGGATCTTTTCTGGAAAATCGTACGGATTGTTGTGACATATGTAGAGTAGAAATTTCTTGCAAAGATAAGGGAAGCGTAAGACTTCGATAGTTAAAATTTTAAAAAAAATGGAAAATACAACTACTTTAGATACTTTTGTACAAAGTTTAAACTATGGATGTCCATCTTATTACCAACTATTTTCCAGATCTAAGTCCAGCTCAGATTGAACAGTTTTCCAAGCTCGAGGATCTCTACAAAGATTGGAATCTCAAAATTAATGTAGTGTCCAGAAAGGATATTGATGAATTGTATTTAAGACATGTATTGCACTCTTTGGCAATTGCAAAATTTATCCAATTTAAACCGGGTTCAAAAATATTGGATGTAGGTACAGGTGGAGGTTTTCCTGGGATACCCTTGGCGATAATGTTTCCACAGGTACAGTTTACTTTAGTGGATTCCATCGGTAAAAAAATCAAGGTGGTTGAGGAAGTTGTTGAAGGTTTAGGACTGACCAATGTGGTATCCAAACACCAACGAGTTGAAGAAGAAAAAGAGCAGTTTGATTTTGTGGTTTCCAGAGCGGTGGCTGCAATGCCAACCTTTATGCGTTGGATTAAGGGGAGGATATCAAAAAAATCCAATCACGATATCAGAAACGGAGTACTCTATCTAAAAGGAGGAGATCTAGAAGAAGAGCTCAAGGATTATACAACTATTGAGATTTATGACTTAAAAGATTTTTATACAGAAGAATTTTTTGACACTAAGAAGTTGGTTTACCTGCCTAAAAAGCAATAATTCTATTTTGTAATGTGAAAAGATAAGGGGGAGTCATTGACTCCCCCTTTTTAATGTGTAGAATCGTTCCAATTAGTTTCCTAAAAATGGATATCTGTAATCAGAAGGAGTGTCAAAAGTCTCCTTAATTAATCGAGGTGATACCCAACGGAGTAGGTTTTGAGCAGAACCAGCTTTGTCGTTCGTTCCTGAAGCTCTTGCACCTCCAAATGGTTGTTGCCCTACAACGGCTCCAGTTGGTTTGTCATTGATGTAGAAGTTACCTGCTGAATTTTGTAATGCAACTGTTGCCTCAGTAATCGCATAGCGGTCTTTCGCTAGAACAGCTCCTGTCAGTGCGTAAATAGAGGTGTTGTCAACGAGTTTTAAGGTATCTGACCAATCTTCATCCTTATAGACATAAATTGTTACTACAGGTCCAAAAAGTTCTGTTTCCATAGTGGTGTACTTTGGATCCTTTGTAAGGATGGCAGTTGGTTCGATAAAGTATCCTTTTGATTTGTCGTAACCGCCGCCGGCGATGATTTCAACATCCTTATCATTTTTTGCTGCCTCTATATAAGAAGCTAATTTGTCAAATGCACCTTCGTGAATGACAGCAGTGACAAAGTTACTCATGTCTTCTGGTGATCCAGGTTTGTTGATCGAAGCCATATCATTTTTTAAATACTCGAGTATTTCATCCGCTTTAGAAGATGGTATGTATACTCTAGAAGCAGCACTACATTTTTGACCTTGAAGTTCGAACGCTCCTCTGACAATTGCAGTTGCTACTTGTTTAGAATCAGCAGATGGATGAGAAATAATAAAATCTTTACCACCGGTTTCCCCTACAATTCGAGGATAGGTTTTATATGTCTGAATATTGTTCCCAATCTGTGTCCACAGTGATTTGAAGACCTGAGTAGAGCCAGTAAAGTGAATACCTGCAAAATCTGGATGAGACAATATTGTTTCTGTAACCATAACAGGATCTCCATAAATCACATTGATCACTCCATCTGGAAGTCCAGCTTCCTTGAAAATATCAACAATTACTTTAGCAGAATAAATTTGAGAATCTGAAGGTTTCCAAACCACAACATTACCCATCATAGCTGCAGAAGCAGGAAGATTTCCGGCGATTGCAGTAAAGTTAAATGGAGTGATGGCGTATACAAATCCTTCCAATGGTCTGTATTCTACACGATTCCAAATACCGTCAGATGAAATTGGCTGATCGCTGTAGATTTGTTGCATAAAGCTAACATTGAATCTCAAGAAATCGATAAACTCACAAGCTGCATCAATTTCTGCTTGATGAATTGTTTTTGATTGAGCAATCATCGTTGCCGCATTGATTTTATAGCGATACTTTTTAGAAATTAAATCAGCAGCTTTTAAAAATACGGCTGCTCTTTGTTCCCATGGAGTATTAGCCCATTTGCTTCTGTTTTCAAGTGCGTTTTCGATCGCATCTTGAACGTGCTTTTTCTCAGCTAAATGATAATTTCCTACTTGGTGCTTGTGATCGTGAGGAGGTGATAGGGGTTTGGTGTTCCCGGTTCGAACTTCCTCAGATCCTATATACATTGGAATATCAACAGTACTATTAAACATACTTGTGTATTCACGGAGGACTTCTTCACGCTCCAAACTTCCAGGTGCATATGATTTTACAGCCTCATTTACTGGAGTTGGTACATTGAAAAATGCATTCATAGTTTAGTGTATTTAAGAGGATTATTGTTGGTCAAAGATACAAAAGTGAACTAGAAAAACATGGCGATTCACTAGTTTTCTATTTGCTGGGAATTTGCGATTCCAATACCTACTAATCGGTCGTAAATTGATCCGAATCTACGGTAGTAAACTAATATGTGATATTGGTTTTCAGTTACGTGAAAATTTCCGCTGATCAGATTGTCTATTCTTTGATTTTTTTTGTCAACTGCTATGTATTTGTAATTGTAGAACCCTTGTTTGAGTAAGAGACTCGCCTGATAGCGATTGATGTCTTTGTTAAAATTCATTTTGGTTTCATCACTCCAATTGTAATTGTTGAATTTTCCGCTGAGATAAATTTGTTTTATCTCATTGTTGATTGGAGGTTCTAGACTAAAGTGAACCCAAGTGTAATCGGCTTCGATACTTGGATTTGTTCCTTGTGTGGTGTTAATTCTAAAATCTCCATTGATATCTGGAAAATAGGTGTAGGGCAATTGCGCTCTTGATCTATTGCCATATAGCCAGTGCTCGTATATGTCAGCAAGTTCAATTTTAGCGATAGTACCTTGAGCTGCTCTAATGTCTTTGGTGTCAAAATTGAGGTATTCATTACCAGCGTTAAAACTAGCTTCATTTGAATATCTAAAAACCAATTCATTCCCTTTGTTGTATTGAGGGTATAGATATCTAATGGTGCTATTCCAATCGTAATTCTGCATCAACGCAATCTGGATCTCTTTCTTGGGATTAGCCGTGTTTAAATTCTCTGTAAAAATTGAAAACTCTATATTTTGTTTAGTGTTCATGCTTTCAAAATCTCTATTTCGCTTTACTTGAGCCGAAACTTTAGAAAGATTCTCAAACACTATAAACCTTCTTGAAAACATTAAGTCATCATAAGAGTCGTAAATTTCAATCATGTAATTTCCACTTACTTTTAAGCTTAAATCAGCATTGGGAATTGTCAATTGATAATTGGAATATTGAACTAAAGTATTATAGGAATTGTTGTAATTTCTAATACGTTGATTGTCATTTCCATTTAGGTATTCGCTCTTTAAAAGTTTTGAAGGAGACCAATCGTAATTACAGTGAATAATTCTGTAGTAGTAATCACTTTCATCAGCTTTTAGATCATCGAAACTCAAAAAAAAAGGTTCGCCTAATCGAACAATTGGAAATTGATCGTCTGAGGCTCCTTTAAAAATAATCGTACGCAGGTATTGAGGAGGTTCCTTTTCAATTAGTTCTTGAGCATTAACAATCTGAAATACAGATAATAACAAGATAAAATTGATTAAAACATACTTTTTTATCATGAGCTAAAGATAGTATTTTTGTTAGATTTTATAAATGAAAATATTGCCAAAAATTTAATTGTTATTTATTATGAATACTCTCAATTTAGTCATAAATTTGCATCAATTTTTAAAGAAATTAACTAAAGGTCTACATCATATGCCTACAGACATTCGAATCAAAAAAGGATTGGATATTAATCTTGTAGGAGCCGCTCAAAAAGAGACTAATGTTCTCAAAGACAGTGACTCGTACCAGATTAATCTAGATGACTTCCACGGAATTGTTCCAAAATTACTTCTCAAACAAGGTGAAAAAGTTAAAGCAGGTCAAGGGTTGTTTTTTAACAAAGACAATGAAGAGATGCTATTTGTTTCTCCTGTAAGTGGAGTGATTGACGAAATTAAAAGAGGGGCAAGAAGAAGAGTATTAACCATCACCATCAAAGCTGATGGAACTGATTCTACTGAAAAACTTCAAACGGTAAATCTTGAAAATGACAGTGCTGATCAAATTAAGAAAGCATTGTTAGCTGGTGGTTGTTGGCCGTTTATCAAACAACGTCCTTACGATATAATCGCAAATCCAGCTGATACTCCTAAGGGTATATTTATTTCTGGATTGGATACAGCTCCATTGGCTGCTGATTTAGATTATACACTCGCAGGAAGTGAAAAATACTTGCAAGCTGCAGTTACCGCACTTGGTAAATTAACTTCTGGTTCAGTTCACATTTCTGTTAAAGGAAGTTCCTCAGTTCTTGCAGGTTTAGAAGGTGTTCAATTACATACTGTTTCTGGACCACATCCTGCTGGACTCGTTGGAACGCTTATCAATAAAGTAGATCCTATTAATAAAGGAGAACGCGTTTGGACTGTGAATGCTGCTGATTTAGAAATTATCGGTAAGCTTTTATTAGAAGGTGAGTTTGACGGTTCAAGAACTATAGCAGTTGCTGGATCTGGAGTTTCAAAACCATCATATGTTCGCGTTAAATTAGGAGCAGAAATCAAAACTGTTTTAGATGCAGCTGGTGGATTGACTGATGAAAATGTCAGAGTAATCAATGGAAATGTTCTTACAGGAACAGGTGTTGCTTCATTCAGATACCTTAGATTTTACAACAATTCTGTCACGGTAATTCCAGAAGGGAATGATTACGAACTTTTTGGATGGGCGAAACCAGTTTCAAACAAAGTATCGATTACAAGAGCCCTAACCTTATCGTGGTTAAACAAGCGCAAAAAATATAATCTCAATACCAATACAAACGGGGAGCACAGGGCATTTGTGCTCACAGGTCAGTACGAGCAAGTATTTCCATTGGATATTTATCCAATGCAACTGCTGAAGTCTTGTATGATTAAAGATCTCGATGAGATGGAGCAGTTAGGATTATACGAAGTAGCTCCTGAGGATTTTGCGCTTACAGAATTTGTGTGTGTTTCAAAGCAACCACACCAAAAAATTATTAGAGAAGCATTGGATTTATTACATAAAGAAATCGGATAAAATGAGTTTAAAAAACAAGTTACACCTATTAAAGGAAAAGTACAGCGATAAAAAGTATGCTCCAGCATTTAATGCACTTCATACCTTTTTATATACTCCAAATGAAACAACGCATTCAGGAGCCCATGTTCGTGCTGTAGACGATCTAAAAAGAACGATGAATACCGTAATCACAGCTTTGATTCCGATATTGATTTTTAGTTTCTTTAATGCTGGTTACCAACACTATTCAGCAATTAATGGATTTCCATCAGACTTTAGTGTTCTTGAACACTTTTTGACCTTAGACAACTTCTTAGTTGGACTTGTTACCATCCTTCCACTCGTTGTAATTTCTTACGGAGTAGGATTGGGTGTTGAGTTTTTGTTTGCAGTCATCAAAGGTCACGAGGTAGAAGAGGGTTATTTGGTTACAGGAATGTTAGTTCCTTTGATTATTCCTGTCGACACACCATTATGGATGTTAGCGATTGCGGTAATTTTTGGAGTTGTGATAGGTAAAGAGGTCTTTGGTGGTACAGGGATGAATATCCTAAATCCAGCACTTACCATTAGAGCATTTTTATTCTTCTCATATCCAACATGGATGAGTGGGGATAAGGTTTGGGTTCACCAGGCGGTTGAACGCGCTGGTACTGCAGATGCTATTTCTGGAGAAACTATATTAGGTTCTCTTGCACAGGGAGCTGATTATTCTTATTCAGTATCAGATATGTTCTTTGGATTTATTCCAGGATCAGTTGGAGAGACTTCAACCTTCTTAATTTTATTAGGAGGTTTGTTCTTAATCTTTACTAAGATTGGATCTTGGAGAATTATGCTAAGTGCTGTCATCGGAGCACTTGTAATGGGATTGATCTTTAACGGCGTTGTTGATGCTGGTTGGATACACTCCAGTTCTAAATTTTATCATTTAATGAGCCTACCTTACTGGCAACATTTAATAGTTGGAGGATTGGCATTCGGTATCGTTTATATGGCAACTGATCCAGTTACTGCTGCTCAAACTGAAAAAGGTAAGTGGTACTACGGATTTTTGATCGGATTTATTTCTGTGATGATTCGTGTATTCAACCCAGCTTATCCAGAAGGAGTATTCTTGGCGATTCTTCTTATGAACGTCTTTGCTCCAACTATTGATCACTATGTGGTTAGAGGAAATGTGAAAAGACGTTTAAAACGTACTAAAAAATCAATTGCTAACCTTGAAACTGTTTAACAATGGCAATTAATACAGATAAAAATTCATATACTTTTATTTTCGCAATCATCATGGTTGTGGTTGTAGGAGCCTTATTAGCTTTTGTTTCTTCTTCTTTAAGCGGAACCATAAGTGAAAACATTCGATTAGAAAAACAACAAAACATCCTCTATGCGATGGGTGTTAATAATAACGACGAGGGAAGCGTTGAGTTTATTTCAACCTCTGAGGTGGCTCAAGTTTTTAATCAGTACATCAAAAAGCAATTAGTAATCGAAGGTGATCAAATCACTGAAGACAAGGAAGCTTTTTTGATCGATTTAAAGAAAGAAGCAGAGCGAGCTAAAAATGGTGAAGCGCGTCGTTTACCTGTTTTTATTGGAGAAAAAGAGGGTAAGACCTTCTACGTTCTTCCAATGTTAGGTAAAGGACTTTGGGACGCTATTTGGGGTTATGTTGCCTTAGATGACAAATTGGTGATTCAAGGAGTCTTCTTTGATCACAAGGGAGAAACTCCTGGTCTTGGAGCTAACATCAAGCAGCGTTTCTTTATGGATGACTTTACAGGAGAATCTATTTTGAAAAACAATGACATTGTTGGGGTTAAAGTTATCAAAGGAAATAACGACCCACTAAACAATGATAAATTAGACAATGAAGTTGATGCGCTTGCAGGAGCGACTATTACTGGTAATGGTCTTTCAGCGATGCTTTCAGACAGCTTTAAGTTATACGAGAATTATTTAAACAGCATTTTAGTACAATAAGATTATGGGATTACTATCTAAAAAAGATGCAGCCTTAATTAAAGATCCATTATTTGACAATAACCCGATTACAATTCAGGTATTGGGGATCTGTTCAGCGCTTGCCATCACAGCAGAATTAAAGGCGTCTATCGTAATGGGATTGTCAGTACTTTTCGTTTTAGGAATGGGTAATGTGGTGATCTCACTGATGAGAAACATCATACCATCTAAAATTAGAATTATTGTTCAATTGGTTGTTGTAGCGGCGCTTGTAATTATTGTGGACCAAGTTTTAAAAGCATTCGCTTATGAGCTTAGTAAAACCCTTTCAGTCTTTGTTGGTCTGATTATAACCAACTGTATTATCATGGGGCGTTTTGAGGCATTTGCTCTTGGTAATGGACCTTGGAAAGCTTTCTTAGACGGAATTGGAAATGCTGGAGGATATGCTATTATATTAGTGATTATTGGATTCTTTAGAGAACTCTTAGGGTCTGGAACACTTTTAGGATTTCAAGTTTTAGGAGATCCAATTGCTAAAACAGGAGTATACGCTCTGGGATACGAGAACAACGGATTTATGTTGTTGTCTCCTATGGCTCTTATTGTAGTTGGACTTATTATTTGGGTACAACGTGCTAGAAATCCAAAACTTCAAGAATCTCACTAAGAAATAAATTATGGAACATTTAGAATTATTTTTCAAGTCTATTTTTATCGATAATATGGTATTTGCCACATTCTTAGGGATGTGTTCTTACCTAGCTGTATCTAAAAAAGTTTCTACTGCTGTGGGATTAGGTGCTGCTGTAATCTTTGTAATGGCAGTTACAGTTCCTATGAACTGGCTTTTAGATCAATACATTTTAAGAGATGGAGCCCTAGCTTGGTTAGGACCTGAGTATGCAGATTACAACTTAGGATTTTTATCATTCATTCTCTTTATCGCGACTATTGCTACCATGGTACAATTAGTTGAAATTATTGTTGAGAAGTTTGCACCAGCATTATACAATTCATTGGGTATTTTCTTACCACTAATCGCTGTAAACTGTGCTATATTGGGAGGATCTCTCTTTATGCAATCAAGAGAAATTCCTTCTTTAGCTTTAGCATTTAATTACGGAATTAGTTCAGGTATTGGATGGTTCTTGGCAATTTTAGCAATAGCTGCGATTCGTGAAAAGATCCGTTATTCAAATGTACCACCAGCACTTAGAGGGTTGGGAATTACCTTCATCCTTACAGGTCTTATGGCAATTGGATTCATGAGCTTTGGAGGAATGTTAACTGGTGATAACCCAGTACCTGAAGCTCCAGTAGAAGAGACTGCTACTGTAGTAGAAGATAAAAAAGAAGAATTAAAAGAAGAGAAAAGAGCAGATGTTATCTCTTATAATGATTTAAATAAATAAGAATGATTTTAGCGATAAGTACACTTACTACCATTGTTATTACTGTAGTTGCCTTTATGGTGTTGCTACTAGTATTGGTTTCTTTATTGTTGTTTACTAAAGAAAAATTATCTCCTTCAGGACCTGTAACCATTACCATCAACGGTGAGAAAAAGGTTGAGGTTGCTTCAGGAGGATCTCTTTTATCGACTCTTGGTGGTCAAAAGATTTTCTTGCCTTCAGCTTGTGGTGGAGGTGGAACCTGTATTCAGTGTGAGTGTCACGTTCACTCTGGTGGGGGGGAAGCACTTCCTACTGAAACACCTCACTTTTCTAAAAGAGAACTCGTTGAGGGAGCTCGTTTAGCATGTCAGGTAAAGGTGAAGCAGGATATGGATATCTCTATTCCAGAAGAAGTTTTTGGGATTAAGAAGTGGCAAGGTAAAGTAGTTCGTAACTATAATGTAGCATCTTTTATCAAGGAATTCGTAGTAGAAATCCCAGAAGATATGAACTACAAGGCTGGTGGATATATTCAAATTGAGATCCCTCAGTGTGAAATCAAATACTCGGATATTGATATTACAGCACATCCAGAAGAGCACGATACTCCAGATAAATTCAAAGCGGAGTGGGACAAATTTAACTTATGGCCTCTAGTGATGAAAAATCCTGAAACTGTAGAACGAGCTTATTCAATGGCTTCTTACCCTGCAGAGGGAAGAGAAATCATGCTTAACGTTCGTATTGCTACTCCACCGTGGGATCGCAATAAAAACGGATGGATGGATGTGAATCCTGGAGTTGCATCATCCTATATCTTCTCTCGTAAAGCTGGAGATCCTGTAACGATTTCAGGACCTTACGGTGAATTCTTTATCAATGAATCAGAAGCAGAAATGCTTTATGTTGGTGGAGGAGCTGGTATGGCACCGATGCGTTCGCATTTATACCACCTATTCAAAACCTTAAAAACGAATAGAAAAGTGACTTATTGGTATGGAGGACGTTCTAAGAGAGAATTATTCTACATCGATCACTTTAGACAATTGGAAAATGAGTTCCCTAACTTTAAATTCTACTTAGCGCTTTCAGAGCCAATGGAAGAAGACAACTGGAAAGTTAAGGAAGATCTCGACAGCCCAGGTGACGGATTCGTTGGATTCATTCACAATGTGGTTATCGATCAATACTTGTCAAAACACGAGACACCTGAAGATATTGAATTATACTTCTGTGGACCACCACTGATGAACAAAGCTGTTCAAAAAATGGGTGAAGACTTTGGTCTAGCTGATGAGAATATTCGCTTCGACGATTTCGGAGGATAAAACAAGAGCCAGTAGTTTTCTACTGGCTTTTTTTTAGCTTTGCTTTATGAAGATATTGACAGAACAGGAATTGCACAACTTAGCGATGAATTATGTGGGCAAAGAGTTAGAAGCTCAGGGCTATGAGTTTATGGCCGTGAATTCTAAACTCAAGAAACACCCTCAATTTGTCTGTTTAAAGGATAAACAATTGCACTTTATTCTTGTGGAAGCCATCTGTTATCCTAGAAATCCTCATATAATCAATAATGATCGAGCTGAGAAAATGAGAGATCACGCTCAAAAGTTTGAAGGACTTACTTATTATGCAGCAGTAGGACTTCACAATACTGAAGATCCGAGTTTGCCGATTTATCTCAACCAGCCCTATACGATTACCTATCCCGGTTTAAAAGAAATTAAATGATAAGAATTCTTTACATACTTGTATTAAGTTTTTTAGTTGTTTCATGTGGTTCAGATGTTCACATCAATAAATCTCAATTTAGAGGAGAGGCTTTTGGAACGACCTATTCGATTATCGTTACGGATAACAAATCAGTTGATTTACATTTTGAAATTGATTCGGTAATTAAAGTCGTCAATCAATCGATGTCGACCTATATTCCAAGTTCTGATATCTCAAGAATTAATCGTGGAGATACTAGAGTGCTAGTTGATCATATGTTTAGAGATGTGTTTGAATTGTCAGATCAAATTTACCAGAAGACAGGAGGTTATTTTGACCCTACTGTTGGTGTCTTAGTCAATGCATGGGGATTTGGACCTGGAGAAAAAATGGATTTGACCGATATGAAAGTTGACAGTCTTATGCAGTATGTAGGATACTCTAAAGTTAAATTAACCGAAGATCATCACATTGTAAAAGAACACCCTTCCATCTATTTTGACTTTAATGCTATTGCAAAGGGATATGCCATCGATCGATTAGGGGTTGCCCTCGATCAACGTGGTCTTAAAAATTATCTAATTGAAGTTGGAGGTGAAATTGTAACAAAAGGCATTAATACTGCTTCAAATAAAGAATGGGTGGTTGGAATTGACGATCCTTTAGCTGAAGATCGTTCGAATCCGATTCGACTCATTCAACTTAAAGATCGAGCTTTAGCTTCTTCAGGTAATTATCGCAAATTTAGAGTGGATCCTGAAACAGGAGTAAAGTATGTTCACACGATCAATGCACTAACCGGTTATACCCAAAACTCAAATGTTCTGGCTGTTAGTGTCCTTGCTGATAATTGTGCTACGGCAGATGGTTATGCTACTGCTTTTATGGCAATGGGATTAGAAAAAACCATGAACTTAGTTCAGGGAGATTCTAAATTAGAAGCTTTTGTAGTTTATCTCGATGAGGATAATCAAACTGCTACATGGGCTTCAGAAGGCTTTAAATCGGCTTTCTTATCAAAGGAATAAGTTCTTTCTTAGCTAATCGATAGCGATCGATTGCTTCCTTTGAGAATTGATTGGTGTAGTCGATCATCTCCACTTCAAATCCAGCTCTTTTGAGGTATTCTGGATAGTCCAAACCATAAACTCTTAGGTGGTCATATTGACCAAATACTTTGGTGCGTTCTTTTGGATCAGTGATGGAATCATCTTCAAATGTGTGTTCTCTGTTGAGGTCTTGAGGAATTTGAACAATCCCCCATCCACCGGGTTTAAGAGCCCGAAAGAGTTCTTTCATGGCTTTCTGGTGATCAGGGATGTGCTCTAATACGTGATTACATAGGATCACATCATAGGTATTATCTTCAAAAGGAAGATTGCAGATATCCGCCTTGATATCGGCCAGTGGAGAATTTAAATCTGTAGTCGTATAATCGATATTTTTCAGCTTTTTAAATCGCTTAAAAAATGCTTGTTCAGGAGCAAAGTGAAGAAGTTTTAATTCTTTTGTAAAAAAGTCTGTTTCATTTTGGAGATAGAGCCACAGTAATCGATGGCGCTCCAATGAGAGCGTTGAAGGAGCTAGTACATTTTCTCGTTGTGTTTGATACCCATAAGGGAGAAAACTCCTAAAGCTCTTTCCGTCAATAGGATCTGTATAGCGACTCCCTTTGTAGTAGAATGCCAATAAGGGTCTTATTCCATAACTTAACTTAATAAGTAATGGTCTTGGAATACTGTTTAAAAGAAGTTTAAATACTGATTTAATCAATCTATTTACTTTTTTCTAAAGGAGTCTTCTTCATCTGAAGTAATCCCTAAAGCTTCGTAAATATAATCGAAAGTCGATAATAATTGAGGTTTTCCATTGACGATTGCCACATCGTGTTCAAAGTGTGCCGATGGTTTTTTATCTGCCGTTAGAATAGACCAACCATCGTTAAGTTGAATGATACGATGGGTTCCCATATTGATCATTGGTTCTATAGCAACCACTTGACCTTCCATAAACTTTTTACCTCTCCCGCGTTTACCGTAGTTTGGCATTTCTGGATCTTCGTGCATGGTTCTTCCAAGACCGTGTCCAACGAGTTCACGCACTACACCATAACCAAATGATTCTGTGTATTCTTGGATGGCATAACCAACATCACCAACGCGATTACCGAGTTTGAACTGTTCGATTCCTATATAGAGTGATTTTTTTGTGACTTCGAGAAGTTGTTTGACTTCTGGACTCACTTCGCCTACTTCAAAAGTATAGGCATGATCCCCGTAAAAACCATTTTTAAGCGCCCCACAATCGATAGAGATGATATCACCTTCTGCTAGTGGGGTGTTGTTTGGAATCCCATGTACGACTTGTTCATTAGGGCTCATACACAAGGTGTTTGGAAAGTCGTATAGGCCTAAGAATCCAGGCTCAGCACCATGATCTCTTATAAAGCTTTCCGCCAGTGCATCGAGTTGTAAAGTGGTCACACCTGGTTTTACTTCAGAAGCCAACATTCCTAAGGTTTTAGAAACAATTAATGCGCTTTCACGCATTAATTCTATTTCTTCTGGAGTTTTTAAGTGAATCATTAGTTGCCGATTAGTGATTTTTGAGTCATCTCTGCAGGTTGATCAACTCCTAAGATTTCAAGAATTGTAGGGGCTATATCACCTAAAACACCATCTTTAACTGGTTTTCTATCTGGATCAACTAAGATAAAAGGAACAGGATTCGTCGTATGTGCTGTGTTTGGCGATCCATCAGGATTCACCATAGTGTCACAGTTTCCGTGATCAGCAATAACAAGAGTACTATATCCATGAGCTGAAGCAGTTTCAATTACTGCTTGAGCACATTGATCAACAGTCTCACATGCTTTGATAGCTGCAGACATGATTCCAGTATGGCCAACCATATCAGGATTAGCAAAGTTTAAACACACAAAATCCGCCTCTTCTTTTTCTAATTCAGGAATAATCGCATCTCTGATGTCAAAGGCACTCATCTCTGGTTGAAGGTCATAGGTGGCTACCTTTGGAGAAGGGCATAGGATACGTTGTTCACCCTGGTATGGCTCTTCTCTTCCTCCGTTAAAGAAAAAGGTTACGTGTGGGTACTTTTCTGTTTCAGCAATTCTTATTTGCTTTTTACCAGCATCAGCAATCACTTCTCCTAAAGTTCTTTTGATATTTTCTTTGTTGTAAACAACTTCGATTCCTTTAAAAGACTCATCATACATGGTCATCGTCACATAATACAAGTCAAGCTTATGCATATTTTGTTCGTGAAAATCTTCCTGAGAAAGTACTTGAGTCAATTCTCGACCACGATCTGTTCTAAAGTTGAAGAAGACAACGACATCACCATCTTTGATTTTTGCGTTTTCTGAATCAATTCCATTGGTATTGATGATTGGTTTTAAGAACTCATCAGTAACCTCTTCAGCATAGCTTTGTTTGATCGCTCCAATAACATCTTCGGTCTCTGTTCCAATAGCATTGACTACAGTGTCATATGCGATTTTAACACGTTCCCAACGCTTATCTCTATCCATCGCGTAATAACGACCAACAAGACTAGCTAGAGCAGCATTTTTACCTTGACAGTGTTCGATAATTTCTTCTGTGAATCCAAGTCCAGATTTAGGATCGACATCACGACCATCGGTAAATGCGTGAATATACGATTGACCAACGCCACTCTCATAAGCAGCATCGATTAATCCTTTTAAGTGTTTGATATGAGAGTGAACTCCACCATCAGATAGGAGTCCTAAAAAATGAACGGGTTTATTGTTTTCTTTAGCGTAAGTAAACGCTTTTTGTAAAACCGCTTCATCCTTTAAGGTTTTGTTTTCTACAGCGAGATTAATCTTAACAAGATCTTGATAAACAATTCTACCAGCACCTAAATTCATATGTCCCACTTCAGAGTTCCCCATTTGACCTTCAGGTAAACCTACGTGCATCCCATCTGTTCGAAGATTGGCATTGGCATATTTAGAGTAAAGCTCATCGACAAATGGTGTGTTGGCTTGTGCTATTGCAGAAATTTTTGGATCAGGAGACTTCCCCCATCCATCTAATATCATTAAGATTGCTTTATTATTCATAATGGTGAATTGTTTATGCTGCAAAAATACCACCAATTCATTAGAAACCCATAGGTTGTGATGTTTTTTAACAAATTAATAAACGAAGTTGGTTTTGATTCTCAAATGAGAATTTTACATCAGAATTTTATGCATTATATAGTGTGGTCCATGAGGTGTGATTTCAAACGCTGAACCCTGTTTTTCATATCCTAATTTTTCATAGAATGGTACTGCTGTTGTTCTGGCGTTCATCCATATAAGACGAACCCCTCTTTGCATGAGCCACTGCTCTGCAAAGGAAAGCAGTAGCGCTCCATAGCCCTTTTTTTGATAGTCACTTAGTACGGCCATTCCTCTTAGTTGTAGGGATTTGTGTCCTGGGTAGGGTACATAGGGAGCAAAGAAATAACTAGAAACTGCTACGAGCTTGTCATCGACAAAGCCACCTAAATGAATGCTTCCAACTCTAGAATCGCCATCCATCTTACAGGATTCAATTGGCATGCCACGTCTGAGTTCGGCATGGCGAACGGGATAGGTTTCTTCGGCAGTGATTTGTCTAATTTTCATATTAAAAAGGAAGTTTGTCAGTGTCAATGGGTTTTTGATCAGGCATAAATAGTTTTGCTTTATGAGGCCCTACTAAACTAATTCTATCGCCAATAACTCTAATATAATCACCTTCGGGAATACCTACTACAGGAATTTTGTGAAAGTGTTGAAATTCAGCTATGCGATCAATTCTGCTCTCTCCATTGTGCTTTAATCCTTCGATGGGATCCATATAATGAGCATTGATATTAAAAGGAACTGCAGCAGTCGTTTCAAATGATTTGGGCATCACAATAGGCATATCATTAGTGGTGTGCATGGTCATTCCAACGATATTACTACCAGCACTACATCCTAGATATGGTACTCCATTTTCCATGGCTAGTCTAAGTGTATCCATCAACTGTTGATCGTATAGTTCTTTAACTAGCACAAAAGTATTTCCGCCTCCAGTAAAGATTCCTTGAGCAGTTAACAGGGCCTTCTTTGGGTCTAGATACTCGTGTATACCCTTTACTGTAATTCCAATTTTAGCAAAAGACTGAGCAACATGTCTTGTGTAATGATCCCAACTAATTGCTCCAGGTCTAGCAAAAGGTATAAAACACAATTCATTGACTTCTTTGAAAAAGATTTTTAAATCATCGAGAAGGTATTCCAAGTGTTTTTCACCGTATAAGGTACTTGTGGAAGCTAAAAGGAGATTTTTCATAGAGACAAATTAACAAAAGTTTAGTGTTTTATTGCTAGCGATTTCTACTGTTTTGAATTTATTTTACCAATTGGAATTCGTAAATTTAAAGAACAAATCAAGATCCCATGAAATTTAAATCACTCTTTTTAAGTCTTTTCTTGTTTTCAACGATTCTTTTTGCTCAAGAAGTGGATCGTAAACCCATTATGGGACAGGTACTGTATCGATCCAGTAATGTAGTGGATGAACAGGTCATTAATACCACTTCAGAAGAATTTACCATTACTGATCAAAATGGTCGATTTAGAATTGATGTAGCATTAGGAGACGAATTGGTGTTCATGGCTTTAAATTACGAACTAAAACACCTTATCATTACAAAAGAAATCATTGATAACAATCGTATTGTTGTCGAAGTTAATGAAAAGGTAAACGTTCTCGATGAAGTGGTTATTTCTCCTGAAAACAGAGCGAAGTTCTTGGAACTTAAAAACGAAGAATTTAAACAATATGTCTATGAAATTGATCGTGGAACGGAGGTAGAAAACATCGCTCAACCCATGTATTTAAGGGGGATGAAAAACGGAATAAATTTTGTAAATATTTTTAAGGCAATCTTTAAGGAAAATGCTGACGAGAATCGTCCGAACTTCAAGCTTTCTGATGTTTTAAGAGCGGTTTACGACGATCAGTTTTTTGTAGATAATTTGTATTTATCAGTAGATATGATTGATGATTTCTTAGGATTTTGTGATGCTCAATCTCCAGAAAAATCACTGATGTTGAAGAAAAATGAATTTGAACTGCTTCAGTTTTTAGTAGAGCAATCTCAGGCCTACTTAAGTCAAAACAATGAATAGTAATTTTTGGACTCTTATTTTATTAGTGCTCAGTATTCAACTCAGTGCTCAAGAATCAGGCTTTAAGAAAATTAACGGAGTTTTGAATTCTTTATCGGGTGAAGTAAGTGGAATACACATTATTAATAAAACTAGCCAATTAGCAACCATCAGTAATTCAAATGGATATTTTAGTATTAGTTCAAAACTCAATGATACTTTGATTATAAGAGGAGTTGGTTATCTAACAAAGCAATTAATTATCGACTCTGAGACTTACAATAAATTTTCGATTGCAGTAGAATTGGAAGCTGAAGTTGTGGCTTTAAATGAGGTGGTTGTAATGCCTTATAATTTATCAGGTGATTTATTTGTGGATATGGAAGCAATCAGAGCAGAAGACCAAGTCAGTGAGTTTTCTCTCGGATTGCCCAACGCCAATGCGATTCCTATGAGAAAATCACAGCGTATTTTACACGAGGCTACCACCGGTGGCGGTATTTTACCTGTAAATCCTATTCTCAATGCGATAACTGGAAGAACTAAAAAGCTTAAAAAAATTGTAGCTGTTGATTTAAAGAATCAGCGTACCTTGCAGGTACGGTATTATTATCCGGATTCTTTGTTTGTCAACCATTTAAAGATCGACCAAGAGAAGATTCTCGATTTTATGTTTTATTGTGAAACTGATCCAGAGTTTAACTATTACGCACAAATCAAGGACAAATTTAGAATTTGGGAAATTCTTAGAGAAAAGAGCGAGCAGTACAGAGATCTAAATAATTTAAATTGAGTATGAAGTACAATAGATTTTATAAATGGGTGCTTGTGTCATTAACCCTAGTGTTAATGTCATTTAGTGCTTTACATAAGTTTTATCTTAGTGTTTCTGAGATTACCTACTCAGAATCCGATCAAAAACTGCGTGTTGTCAGCAGAATTTTTATCGATGATTTAGATGCGGTGCTCTTGTCTCGATATGAAATCGATTCCAAGCTTACCACAGAGTTTGAGGATCAAATGGCACAATACTATATTGAAAAATACCTCAAGACAAAATTACTTTTAAAAATAAATGGAGCTGTATTGGAATACAATATTTTAGGACACAAGGTCGATAACGATCAATTGGTATTCTTTATGGAGGCTGATTTTAAAGAGCTAGAGAGTTTAAAATCAATTGAAGTACAGAATGAAGTCTTGATGGATTTATTTGAAGAGCAGCAAAACATTGTACACCTTCAACTCAAAGGCAAAAAAAAGAGTTTGATGCTTATTCGTGAACGACCTTCAGGTCAGTTAAATTTTTAACAAAACCTTCTTTTAAACGAATTAATTAACTATTTTCAACAAAAATTATAAACCCGTACTAATGAAACGACTTAACAAACTATTTTCACTTCTTTTTATCAGTGTTTCTATGGTAGTTTCTGCCCAAGAAGAAACTCCACAAAGAGAAGGAGGACATGAGAATCAAAGTAAATTCAGGCAGTTGTATCAAGAGTTTTCTTCGCCAAACACATATAGATCTGCTTCTGGTGCTCCAGGTCCTGATTATTACCAACAACAGGCTAATTACAAAATGAATATTGTTCTCGATGACAAGAATGCGAGAATCGATGGAGAAGAAACGATAACCTATATCAATAATTCTCCGGATGCATTAGAGTTTTTATGGCTTCAACTCGATCAAAACGTTAGAGCTAAGGATTCTAAGGCACCTCTTAGAAATGGTAGTGGTGTTCCTTTAGCACAACAAGCTTCAGCTTTTGCATCATCTTATATGACCGATCCATTTGATGGTGGATTTAATATTTTGTCAGTAACAGATGAGCGTGGAGCTCCTATGAGGCACACTATCAATCAAACGATGATGCGTATTGATCTCTACAGACCATTGGCTTCTGGGGAATCAGTAAGTTTTAATATTAAGTGGTGGTACAATATTCCAGATCACACTGTTAACAGAGCGCGTTCTGGTTATGAGTACTTCGCTAAAGATGGTAACAGAGCTTATGTGATTGCTCAATTCTTTCCAAGAATGGCTGTTTACAGCGATGTGGAAGGATGGCAAAACCATCAATTTTGGGGATCAGGTGAGTTTGCTTTGACCTTTGGAGACTACGAAGTAAGTATTACTGTTCCTGAAGATCACATTGTTGATGGAACTGGTGAACTTCAAAATAGAAAGCAAGTCTTTTCAAGAGAAATGATGAGTCGTTACGAACAGGCTAGCAAGTCTTATTCTGAACCTGTGATGATCGTCACTCAAGCCGAAGTTGAGGCAAAAGAGGCGGCTCACACTTCAGACAATCCGCCCTCAAAAACAAAGACTTGGGAATTCAAGGCTCAAAATGTAAGAGATTTTGCGTTTGCATCTTCTCGAAAATTCATCTGGGATATGATGGCTGTAAAAATTGGAAATAGAGATGTGATGGCTGTTTCCATGTACCCAAAAGAAGGAAATCCACTTTGGGAAGATTGGTCTACAAAGGTTGTAGCCTCTACTTTAAAATCGTATTCTAAATACACTTTTGACTATCCGTATCCTAAGGCGATTTCAGTTCACGCGAAGAACCAAGGAATGGAATATCCAATGATATGCTGGAACTACGGACGTCCTAATGAAGATGGTACCTATTCGGATCGTACCAAGTACGGTATGATGAGTGTTATTATTCACGAGGTAGGACACAACTTTTTCCCGATGATTGTCAACTCAGACGAGCGTCAGTGGGGATGGATGGATGAAGGATTGGATACCTTTATGCAGTATTTAGCAGAGCAAGATTTTGGTGAAACTTATCCAGAGATCATCGCTCCAAATGAAAAGTATCCATCGCGAAGAGGAGACCCTTCAAAAATTGTACCTTATATGAAAGGAGATCAAAGTTTTATCGCTCCTATTATGTCGAATCCAGAGAACGTATATCAATTAGGACCAAATGCCTATGCAAAACCAGCTACTGCATTAAACATCCTAAGAGAAACAGTAATGGGCAGAGAACTATTTGACAAGGCGTTTAAAACTTATGCGCAGCGTTGGAAGTTTAAACACCCAACCCCTGAAGACTTTTTCAGGACGATGGAAGATGCTTCTGCAGTGGATTTAGATTATTTCTGGAGAGGATGGTTCTATACAACTGACTATGTTGATATAGGAGTGAAAGGTGTTAAAAAATACTATGTAAGTAACGAGCCAACAAAGGCTATGAAAGAATACATGGCAGAGCGCAATCTTACAGAGGCTGATTTACCTCCTTTAGTGTATTTAGCTGAAGAAGGTTCAGAAGACTACAATGAAGATCTCAAAGGAAAGGCTCCATCTGAAACTTCTCAAACACTTAAGGAGTATATGATGGATAATATGACTGCTGAGGAAAGAGCTGCTGTAAAAGAACCTAAGTTCTTCTATGAGATTACTTTTGAAAAACCAGGTGGAATACCAATGCCACTAATCGTTTCTTATACCTACGCAGATGGTACTACAGAAGATGTGACCTATCCTGCTGAAATTTGGAGAAAAAACGACCAAGAAGTAAAACGAGTGGTATCTTCTGACAAAGAAATCGTAAGTATTGTAGTAGATCCAAAAGCAGAAACTGCTGATATTGATACTACCAACAACAGTTGGCCAAAAGAAGAAATCAAATCTGAATTTGATGAATTCAAAGAAAATATGAAAGGATAATTCTAGATTATATTTTTTAATGAAAGCGGTGCAAATGCATCGCTTTCTTTTTATCTTTGCCCTATGATGTTAAACAGTATTCTATTTATTTCTGGTGCAGAAATCTTCTTTATCATGTTCATTGTGGTCATGGTATTTGGTGCTGATAAGATTCCTGATATTGCAAGAGGTCTTGGAAAGGGTATGAGACAACTTAAAGATGCCTCTGAGGATATCAAAAGAGAAATTTACAAAAGTGCCGATAAGCACGGAGTAGATACCTCTGTAACCAAAGACATCAAAAAGGAAATAGACGAGGTTAAAGATGGTTTAGACGATTTAACGGGATCTATTAGAAGAAAATTCTAGATCACTCTACTCATGGTTAACCCATCTCTAATGGGTAATAAAACTGTTTCAACTCGAGGATCTGTCGCTAATTTCTTATTAAAATCCAACAAAGCTTTTGTCGTTTTATCTTTGGGACTTAAAGGCTCTACTACTTTGCCAGTCCAAAGCACATTGTCTGAAAGTATCACTGTTCCTGATTTTGACTTCTTCAATACCGCTTCAAAATAAGCGTCGTATTGCTTTTTTTCAGCATCGATAAATACTAAATCAAACACCCTATCAAAATTGGGAATTAGTTCAACTGCATCTCCAATATACTGATGAATTTGATTTCGAAAAGAACTTTTATTAAAGTATTTATTTTGAATAGACTCCAGTTCTGGATTGACATCGATCGTGTGTAATTCACCTTCTTTTTGTAGACCTTCTGCTAAACAAAGCGCAGAATACCCTGTGTAGGTCCCAATTTCTAGAATATACTTCGGATTGATGAGTTTTGAAAACAAACTGAGAACCCTTCCTTGAAAATGACCGGTGATCATTCTGGGTTGAATCACTTTGAGATGTGTTTCTCGACTGAGTTCACTCAAGAGTTCTGGTTCCTTTTGGGAGTGCTCTACGATATAGGATTCAATGAGTTCAGGTAAAAAATGCATCTAGACAGTTTTAGGGGTTTTAATCAGCAAATAACTACTTAGAATAACTACAAAGATACAAGAGCTCAGTAAACCGTAAAAGCTGTATTCTAATCCAAATTGTTCAGCGGTAAGACCGAGAATGACAGGGCCTATTAAAAATCCGCTATATCCAAAGCCTGCTACAATAGTCAGTGCTTTTGCTGCATCTATTTTTGAAGTTCTACCAGTGATTCTAAAGAGTTCAGGAACCATTACGGAGAATCCAAGTCCTATGAGTCCAAAGCCACTGATACTTATGTATAGATCGTTTACAAGTACCAGTGTATAGCCTATACAGGCAACTAGTGCGCCGAGAACTAATACGCGTACCGATCCTATTTTTTGACTGATTCCATCACCAAAAAATCGACCAATGGTCATCGCTATTGAAAATCCTAGAAATCCTGCTCCAAATAGCACTGTTGGAGCAAGGGTAATATCTTTGAGGTAGAGTCCACTCCAATCAGCTATCGCTCCTTCTGAACCCATAATTACAAAAGAGATCAATCCTAATAATAGTATGGTTTTAATGTAGGACCAATCAATTTTTTCTTTTGATTCGGCCTCTCCACTAAGACTGCTGTACTGCTTTGAAAGCCAGAAGTTGATTCCTATTGACAATAATGTGGCTATAGAAATATGTAGAACAGGATTGTTTAAGCTAGTAATTGCAAAAGTTCCTAAACCCGAGAGTGCCCCTCCCAGACTAAAAAATCCATGCATGGCTGACATAAGGTTGATTTGATCTTTTTTTTCGATGATGGTCACTAAATTATTCATCGAAATATCGAGTATCCCTTGAACAACTCCCATAGCAAAAAGCGCAATGAAGAGAGCTGTTAGAGAACCTACTACAAAGGGCAGCATATAGAGCAGAGGAAGTATTAAAACGCTTATTTTGGTTGCTTTACCGCTTCCAAATAGAGATATGATTTTAGGTACAAACCCCATAATGCTAAAAATCCCCAATGCAAAGGCAAAAAGGGCTATTCCTAGCTCAGCCTTATTTAAATCGAGTTGTTCCTTGATATAGGGAATGTAAATAGCCCAAGTTCCGTAGAGAATGTTCAGTGTGGTAAATACGTATGCTACTGAAAAATAGGTTCTGTTCTTGAGAATAGCTACAAGTGAATTCATAGTCGATTTTAACAAATACAAATATAGACTTTAAGGATTAATTAGTGATTTTTATTCTTAGCTAAAAGATTTTATAGAAAACTATATAGTAGTATATTTGAAATAGATAAAATAAGTACCAATGAGTAAAGCAAAAGGAAAAATTCAAGAAAAAATAGATGAGAAATTACTCGAAGAGCGCAAAGTATTTCTCTGGGGACAGGTAGATGACCATTCGGCAAAACACGTAATTGATCGTCTTTTGTATTTGGATTTGATTTCTAATGATGAAATACAATTGATCATTAATTCTCCAGGAGGTTATGTGACCTCAGGTTTTGCGATTTACGATACCCTAAAGTCTCTTAAGAGTCCTGTTTCAACGGTGTGTTCTGGTTTAGCAGCTTCTATGGCTTCTATCTTGTTATCAGCAGGTGAGAAGGGAAGAAGATTTATAGAGCCTCATGCACAGGTAATGATCCATCAGCCAAGTGGAGGAGCTAGAGGTCAGGCATCGAATATTGAAATCCAAGCTAGAGAGATTATCAAAACAAGAACACTTAGTGCAGAAATACTAGCGACTAACTGTAGTCAAACAGTGGACAAAGTTCTCAAAGATTTTGATAGAGACTATTGGATGAATGCTCAGGAATCAATTGAATACGGAATTGTAGATGGTGTAAAGGAATAATATTCAGTTTTATTGAACATAAAAAAAGCCTCTTAAAAATTATTAAGAGGCTTTTTTATATTCTAAATCTTCGATTAAATCTTATCGAATAATTTGTGCATTTTTTCTTGCTCTTCTTCAGCTAATAGTGGATCAACAAGAATTCTTCCTGAATGCTCATCAGTGATGATTTTCTTTCTAGAAGCGATTTCTACTTGAACCTGTGGCGGAATGGTGAAGAATGAACCTCCAGAAGCACCTCTTTCGATTGCTACTACTGCTAAACCATTTCTGGTTTTGGTTCTAATTCTTTGGTAAGCATTGATTAAACGATCTTCGATTTTAGCTTGAAATTCTTCAGATTTCTTAAGAAGTTCAGCTTCTTCTTTTTCAGTTTCAGCTAAAATACTATTAAGTTCACTTTTTTTGTGACCTAAGTGCTCCTCTCTGTTAGAAAGACGCTCCTTAGCTTGTTCAATAGCTTCTTTTTTGTGTTCGATTTGAGCCTTGAACTCTTTGATGTTCTTTTCAGCTAATTCGATTTCTAATTCTTGGAATTCAATCTCTTTAGACAGAGAATTGTACTCTCTGTTGTTTCTTACGTTCTTTTGCTGCTCAGCATATTTCTTGATAGCAGCTTTTGAATCATCAATTAAATTCTTCTTATTAGAAATCTCAACTTTTAAAGTTTCTAAATCAGAATTTAATTTATCCAATCTAGTTTTTAATCCTGCTACTTCGTCTTCAAGATCTTCAACTTCTAAAGGAAGTTCTCCACGAACATTTCTGATTTCGTCTATTCTCGAATCGATAAGTTGCAAATCGTACAGTGATCTTAACTTTTCTTCAACTGTAACATCTTTATTTTTTGCCATATTTAGTAATACTTAACTGGATTAGTTAGGGTCTCTGATAGAGAGGGTGCAAAATTAGGAATTTTTTTTGTAAGATACTCAACTAAAAGGTTTTTTGTAAACTGTTCACTCTCAAAATGTCCAATATCTGCTAAAAGAATGCTTCCTTCAGCTTTAAAATAATCGTGATATTTAAGATCTGCAGTCACAAAGGCATCTGCTCCCGCTCTTTTGGCAGCCTCTATTGCAAAGGCTCCTGAACCTCCTAATACTGCTACTTTAGAGATCATTTTATCGGTATAGGCAGAGTGTTTGATGACTTCAATTCCGAATTTTCCTTTGAGCTTCGACAAGAATTGATGTTCATTAACCGGTTTTTCTAAGATTCCGATGCGACCCATTCCCACTTCCCCGTGTGAATTGTCAAGAGTGACAATATCGTATGCAACAGTTTCATAGGGGTGAGATTCGTTTAATGCGTGGATCACAGAGGCTTCTTTATCAGCAGTATATACTAATTGAAGTTGGACTTCATCGACTTTTTCAGATTGATTGTGATTGCCAAAAGTAGGATTAGAACCTTCAAGAGGAGTAAATTCTCCTTGACCCTCAGAGCTAAAGCTGCAGTTTTGATAATTTCCGATAGTCCCTGCACCGGCTTCGTATAGTGATGACTTTACAGTTTCAACACTTTCTTTTGGAATATAAGTGCTCAATTTTTTGATCAGCCCCGTTTTTGGGATCAACACCTTTACGTCTTTGAGTTTGAGTTTTTGAGCAATAGCAGCATTCACTCCGTCATTTACATTGTCTAAAGCTGTGTGCATGCTGTAGATAGCTATATTGTTCTTGATTGCTTTAATGACAGTTTTAGAGACGTAATCAGAGGGGGTAAGTTGTTTTAAACCTCCAAAAATAATGGGGTGAAAGCTGACGATGAGGTTGCAATTTTTTTCAATAGCTTCATCTACAACCGCCTCTAAGGTGTCTAAAGTAACTAGAATCCCACTGACCTCTTCTTGGTAATCTCCAACTAAAAGCCCAACATTGTCAAAATCCTCTGCATAAGCTAAGGGAGCTAACTCTTCTAAGACCTGACATACTTCTTTTACAATCATGCTTACTTTTTTAGGTATAACAAATATAATTATTATAATTTCGTCATATGAATCTAAGAACTGTATTATTATTTCCTCTGTCTTTAAAATACGCTTTTGTGGTGTTTTTTCGCAATAAGTTTTATGATTGGGGATTGTATAAAAGTCACAGTTTTATAATCCCTACAATTTGTGTGGGTAATATCTCGCTAGGAGGAACCGGAAAAACCCCTATGATTGATTTGTTGATCAATCATTTTCAGAATAAGAAGGTTGTTGTCCTCTCTAGAGGCTATGGAAGAAAATCAAAGGGGCTGATTCACGCCAATAGCAATTCTACAGCACTACAAATAGGAGATGAGCCCAAGCAACTTCTCGATATGCATCCTGAAATCGAACTGGTGGTTTCAGAATCTAGAGTAAAGGGGATGCGGTATATTGAATCTCAAATAAAGCCTGACTTAGTACTCTTAGATGATGCCTTTCAACATCGAAGTCTTAAAGCAAAGGTCAATATTCTCTTAACAACTTATTCAAAGCCTTATTTTAAGGATTATTATTTGCCTTTAGGTACACTAAGAGATCATAGAATCAGTGTCAAAAGAGCAGATATGCTTGTGGTTACAAAGGCTCCCAAGCAGGTGTGTTTAACGGATAAAAGTGAGTTTAAATCGCGTTTTTCAGCTGTTAAACCTGTTTATTTTGCACATATAGAATACGCTGATCATTGTATTGGAGAAGCAAGCACACTTTCTATAGAGGAATTGAAAGATTTAAAGGTGAATTTGGTTACGGGGATTGCGAATCCAAGACCACTTCTTGATTATTTAGTTCAAAAAGGAATTGAGGTGACTCATTTTGACTTTAAGGATCATCACCAATACACTGAAAATGATGTTGAACAGATTTGTCATAATGCAGATGTTATTTTGACTACTCAAAAAGATTTTGTCAAACTAAAAGGTAGGTGTGACTACTTGTATTATTTAGGAATTCAACATCAGATAGAACAAGAAGATTCGTTTTTTAATTCCCTTGATCAACTATTGAATTCCTAGGTCATATGCTTTTGAGCCTTGTAGGAAGATCGAACTAAGGCAGAACTCTCTACATGTCTAAAGCCCATTTCTAATCCTATTTCCTCGTATTTCTTAAACTGTTCTGGAGTAATGAATTCCAATACAGGTAAGTGTTTCTTTGAAGGTTGAAGATACTGACCGATGGTTACGATATCTACTTTGGCATCCCTAAGATCTTTCATAGTTTCAATAACTTCCTGCTCTGTTTCACCAAGACCTAGCATGATTCCAGATTTAGTTCGATTAATTCCTTGATCTTTTAAGTAACGGAGAACTTCAAGAGAACGATCATACTGTGCCTGAATACGAACGGAGCGTGTCAATCTTCGAACGGTTTCCATATTGTGAGAAACAACCTCAGGAGCAACTTTTACTATGCGATCAATTTGCTTGTGGTTGCCTTGAAAATCTGGAATAAGAGTCTCAAGTGTAGTATTGGGGTTTAGTCTTCGAATCGCTTGAACGGTTTCAGCCCATATAATTGAACCTCCATCTTTTAAATCATCGCGATCTACAGAGGTAATCACCGCATGCTTGATGTTCATGATCTTAATCGACTGAGCGACCTTTTCAGGCTCTTCCCAATCAACTTGATCAGGTCTTCCAGTCTTTACGCCACAAAAACCACAGGAACGCGTACAGATATTTCCAAGAATCATAAAGGTGGCGGTGCCTTCACCCCAGCATTCTCCCATATTCGGGCAAGAACCGGAGGTACATATGGTATGCAAATCGTATTTATCGACTAGTCCTCTTAGTTGAGTGTATTTTTTTCCAGTTGGAAGCTTAACTCTTAACCATTTTGGTTTACCAACTTTTTTAGGCTCTTCACTTGTTGTGATAGTTTCAGACATAATTGCTTTTTAATCGGTATCGTTTTCAGATTGTATGCTCTGAGCAAGTAATTTCTTTGCTCTTAAGAGTTTTACCTTTATAGAATTTAAAGGTTGATTGAGTTGATCAGCAATAGCAGCATATCTCATTTGTTGAAAATATCTCAAATTGATAATTTCTCTGTAATGAGGTTTTAAGTGATTGATGTGTCTAAGCAGTGTATCTAGTTGCTGCTCTTTGATCAAATCATCTTCTGCACTTGGAGCTTCATCGACTACATTTTGTGCGACAAAGTCCTCTTCAATAGAGTTATTTGTCGGTGTATTTTTGTGTTTTCTAAGAAGATCGATTCGAATATTCTTAGAAATGGTGATGAGCCAGGTCTTAAAATTGTAGTTAGAATCAAATTTCTCAATATTATCGAAGGCTTTAGAAAAGGTTTCAATGCAAATATCTTCAGCGTCATTTTCATTTTGAAACTGATTCTGAAAATTAAATACGTCCTTCCAATAGATATCTAAAAGGGTACTAAAGGCGAGTTGATCACCTTTTTTTGCAGCCTCGATGGTATGTAGAAGTTGATCCTCTCTCACTTAAGCCTCAGCCTTTCGTTCACATTGATGATCAGGAATCTTACCACAGTAACCACAGGTAGCTCCTTCTTTGTTCAAGAAAGGGGATTGACTCGCACAGGTTCCTGCGAATTTACCGTCTTTCTTACCCCATATTTTGATTGCTATTCCGGCAAAAGCCAGTGCTAAAATGCCAATTGTCAATAAGGCTAATTTCATAGTTGAAAAATTTGTACAAAATTACAAAAAAAGATTGGAATGAGTGTAGTGAAATGGAGCGGTAAAATGAAAGGGTTATTTGATAATTCTAACCTCAGGTTCAAGAGTAATTCCAAATTGTTCTTGGACCTTTTTGATGATCTCCATCGCAAATTCATAGACTTCCTGTCCAGTGGCATTTGCATGATTGACAAGAACGAGTGCTTGTTTGTGATGAGAACCAACATTGCCATTTCTTTGACCTTTAAAACCCGCTTTTTCAATTAGCCATCCAGCTGCTAGCTTGACCTGATTGTTTTCTTGAGTGTAATGAGGAATGTCTGGATAGGACTCTTGAAGTGTATCTAATAAGTCTTTGTCAATAATCGGATTCTTAAAAAAGCTTCCTGAATTTCCTAGCTCTTTTGGATTGGGAAGTTTTTCCGATCTGATTTGAATAACAGCTTCGGACACATCTCTAATACTAGGACTTTGAATGTTTTTTTCTTTTAGAACTGATTGAATTGCTCCGTAATCAATATGGAGTTTGTGATTGGTTTTTTGAAGCTTATAAATCACCGAAGTGATGATGTATCGATTTTGGTATTTCGATTTAAAGATAGAATCTCTATACTCAAATTCACAATCTTTTTTGGATAGTGTTACTAGCTCATTGGTTTCTCTGTCGAGTACTTCACAAGAGTGAAAACAAGCTCCTTGTTCTACTCCATAGGCACCAATGTTTTGAATAGGGGCAGATCCTACATAGCCAGGAATGAGTGAAAGATTTTCAAGGCCACCATAGTGGTGTTCTATACACCAAAGAACAAACTCATGCCATACTTCACCAGCCATTGCTTTGACAAAGACTTCATCATTGGTTTCATCTAAAACTTCAATTCCTTTGAGTCCCATATGAATCACCAATCGATCCAAATCATTCATCAAGAGGAGATTGGATCCTCCACTTAATATAAAGGGGTCTTTAAATCGATCTTGAGCGAGTACTTCTTTTAGAGTGTCTATCGTTTGAACATAAAGGTAATTGGAAGCCTTTACATCGATTCCAAAGCTATTGAGTTCTTTTAACGATATGTTCTCTTTTAGGTTCACAAGGTTCTGTAGGTTTCTAATCCTTTAGCTAAGATACGCATTGCTTCTCTAAGCTTGTTTTCTTCAAGAACATAAGCGATGCGAATTTGATTTCGACCCAGTCCATGGGTAGAATAGAAACCAGCAGCAGGGGCAACCATGACCGTTTTATTGTTGAGGTTGAAATGTTCTAACATCCACTGTGCAAAATGATCAGCGTCATAGATTGGAAGTTCCACTACACAGTAAAAAGCTCCGTTAGGAATACCCACCTTAATATCGGGTATCCTTTCCAATTCCTCTATGAGAATATTTCTTCTTTTTTCGTATTCCTGTTGAATTTCTTCGTAGTAAGAATCTTCAATATCTAAAACAGATTCTGTAGCAAGTTGCGCATAAGAAGGAGGGGAGAGTCTGCATTGAGCAAATTTCATCGCTGTGTGAATCACCTCTTTATTTTTTGAGACAATACATCCTACACGAGCTCCACACATACTGTATCGTTTGGAAACAGAATCGATTAAAATCGCACATTTTTCACTTCCTTTAATACTGAGAATTGAGTGATGTTTGTGACCGTTGTAAACAAATTCACGATACACCTCATCGACTACTAAAAAGAGATCGTGCTCGTTTGCAAATGCTACGAGTTCTTCTAGTTCCTCTCTTGTATAGAGATAGCCTGTTGGATTGCCAGGGTTGCAAATTAAAATCGCCTTAGTTTTGGGTCGTAAAAAACGCTCCAAATACTTAATACTCGGCATTTTAAAATTGTCGTCGATTGAGGTAGTGATTGGAACTAAATTTACCAAGTTCAAGGTTGTATAACCGTAGTAATTGGCGTAAAATGGTTCAGGAACTAAAAGTTCGTCACCTGGATCAGCTATCGACCCAATAGTAAAAGTCAGTGCTTCAGATCCTCCTGTAGTGATAATGATATCACTTGGATCCAAGTCAACTTGGTGTTTTTTGTAATAATCAGCAAATTTTTGACGAAGACTTACAGAGCCTTCAGTTTTACTGTAGGATAACACATCTATGGTGTTATTTTTTACAGCATCTAGTGCTACTTTAGGTGTTGGAATATCAGGTTGACCAATATTGAGGTGAATCACTTCGATTCCATTCTCTTTAGCACGATCAGCATAGGGTACTAATTTTCGAATCGGAGATTCGGGCATATGTGACCCTTTAGTAGATATTTTAGGCATAAATATTTTAATGGTTGAACTTACTCAACCCTTCCTTTGATAATTATTTTTTTAGTTTCTCCCGCATTTGAACTCACCCATGTAGTCTTAAAAAACGGTCCTACTCTGTTGGTGTCATACTTTACTTTGATCACTCCTTCTTTTCCAGGTAGAATAGGGTCTTTTGGCTTTTCAGGTACAGTGCATCCACAACTCGATCTTACTCCAGTAATCACTAATGGGGCATCACCAGTATTGGTAAAGGTGAATGCACGTGCACCGTCAGCGCCTTTTTTGATAATTCCATAGTCAATAGTATCCTTTTGAAATTCAATTTTGGCTTGTTGGGCATTAGCAGTAAAAGCCACAAGGGCAAATCCTATAAGTAAAATGAGTTTTTTCATAACTAAACCTATTAATAATCAAGCGCAAAGTTAACAAATTCAACAAGCTAAGCGATTTTTATAATTAGAAAATCACGTTAAAAATCTTTAAGATTTAAAAAAAATGTGATGAATTTAAATAAATATTGCACAGATCTTATTGTTAAGCATCATTTTGGAGGGAAATTGTAGTTCATTTTTCTATTTTTGCAGCTATATAAATTACCTATGAATATTCCATCGAAATACAACCCTCAAGAATCAGAGCAGAAGTGGTACGATTACTGGATGAAAAACAATTATTTTCATTCAACTCCAGATGAACGAACTCCCTATACAATTGTAATTCCACCACCAAATGTTACCGGAGTTCTCCATATGGGACATATGCTTAACAACACGATTCAAGATGTACTGATTCGACGCGCGCGTTTAAAAGGACTCAATGCATGTTGGGTTCCTGGTACGGATCACGCATCTATTGCTACAGAAGCAAAGGTTGTAGCTCGATTAAAAGAACAAGGAGTTGAAAAGTCTGATCTTACTAGAGAAGAATTTTTAAAACACGCATGGCAGTGGAAGGAAGAATACGGAGGCGTAATTCTTGAACAACTCAAAAAGTTGGGATGTTCTTGTGATTGGGATCGCACCGCTTTTACCATGGATCAACATATGTCTGATTCGGTAATTGAAGTGTTTGTTGACTTGTTTAACAAGGGACAAATATACAGAGGATATCGAATGGTTAACTGGGATCCCCAGGCCTTGACAACGCTTTCTGACGAAGAGGTAATCTATGAAGAAAAGCAAGGTAATTTGTACTATGTTGCTTATCAAATAGTAGATTCTAATGAGACGATCACCATTGCAACGACTCGTCCAGAGACAATTCTTGGTGATACTGCTATATGTATTCACCCACAAGATGAGCGTTATTCAAAACTAAAAGGAAAGAAGGTAATCGTTCCAATTGCAAATCGCGAAATTCCAATCATTGAGGATGAGTATGTAGATATGGAATTTGGAACAGGATGTTTAAAAATTACTCCTGCTCATGATATTAACGATTACGGTATTGGACAAAAACATCAATTAGAAACCATAGATATCTTTAATGCAGATGCTACTTTAAATAGCTTTGGATTAGAATTTGAGGGGATGGATCGTTTTGAAGCTCGAAAGGCAGTTGCTCTGAGGCTCGAAGAATTGGGAGTTTTAATCAAGAAAGAGTCTCACATACACAAGGTAGGAACCTCTGAACGCACCAAGGCAGTTATTGAGCCTAGGCTTTCTGATCAGTGGTTCTTAAGAATGGAAGATCTGGTAAAACCAGCTATAGATGCTGTATTGAAAGACGAGGAAGTAAAACTCTTCCCTTCCAAATTTAACAACACCTATCGCAACTGGGTAGAGAATATTCGCGATTGGAATATCTCTAGGCAACTCTGGTGGGGCCAACAGATTCCGGCATACTATTACGGAGATGGACAGGATGATTTTGTGGTTGCTCAAACTGCTGAAAAGGCCTTAGAGCTCGCTAGAGCAAAATCATCGAACAATGACTTAAAGGCTTCGGACCTCAGACAAGATGCAGATGTTCTCGACACTTGGTTTTCTTCATGGTTATGGCCTATGAGTGTATTCAATGGAATACTCGAACCTGACAATAAAGAATTTAACTATTACTATCCTACTAATGATTTGGTAACAGGACCAGATATTTTATTCTTTTGGGTGATTCGAATGATTATCGCTGGATATGAGTTTAAAGGTGAAAAACCATTCTCTAATGTGTATTTGACAGGACTTGTTCGTGATTCGCAGCGAAGAAAAATGTCGAAGTCTCTCGGAAATTCACCAGATGCTTTAAAACTCATCGAGGATTACGGAGCAGATGGAGTTAGAGTTGGATTACTCCTCAGTTCTGCAGCGGGTAATGATTTGATGTTCGATGAGAGTCTTTGTAATCAAGGAAAGAATTTTGCAAATAAAATTTGGAATGGATTTAGATTGGTTCAATCTTGGGAGGTAGATGACCAAATTCCTCAACCTGAGGCCGCAGCCTTAGCGATTGAATGGTACAAGGCCAAGTTTAATCAAACCTTGGAACAGATCGAAGATCACTATTCTAAATACAGAATATCAGATGCACTGATGGCTACTTACAAGCTCATCTGGGATGATTATTCATCTTGGTTATTGGAACTTGTAAAACCTGCATATCAGCAGCCAATCGATAAAAAGACCTATGATGCTATAGTTGAGCTACTCGAAGGAAATTTAAAGCTGTTACATCCATTTATGCCATTTTTAACTGAAGAGGTTTGGCAATACATCAAAGAACGTCAAGAAGATGGAGCGCTGATTGTAGCACAATGGCCAGAAGGAGGAGACTATGATCAAGACTTGATAGCCTCTTTTGAAATTGCAACTGAGATTATCTCTGGAATTCGTACGATTCGCAAAGAAAAGAATATTCCAAACAAGGATACATTAGAACTCTTTGTTATGGAGGCAGATGCTGGGTATGATGCTAGATGGGATTCAGTTCTTGAAAAAATGGGAAATTTGAGTTCACTTCAAAAAACAGTAGCTCCAATTGACGCAGCCTTAAGTTTTAGAGTGAAGTCAACTGAATTCTTTATTCCTATTGGTGATGCTATCGATGTTGAGGCTGAATTAGAAAAAATTGAAAAGGAACTATCGTATACAGAAGGATTTTTAAATTCTGTACGTAAGAAACTTTCTAATGAACGCTTTGTGTCTAATGCACCAGAGCAGGTTATAGCTATAGAACGCCAAAAAGAAGCTGATGCACTTGCAAAGATTGAAACCTTAAAGCTAAGTAGGTCTAATTTGAAAAAATAAGAAACTAAATCACAGAATTTCATATATTTAAGCAAATGAAATTCTTATGGCTTCTTATGCTCAGGCACTTTTTATCGCCATTCCATTTTTTATCCTTCTCATGTTTGTTGAGATTGGATATGGAATTCTAAAGAAACGTCAAACCTATAGTGTAGTTGATACTATTTCCTCCTTGAGTTCAGGGATCACTAATTCTATTAAGAACCTACTAGGTCTAGGTTTAATTATTCTCTCGTATCCCTATTTATTTGAAAAATTAGCACTTTTTCAACTGGATGATCAGTGGTGGGTATGGGCATTAGCATTTGTGTTTATTGATTTTGCAGGATATTGGAGTCATCGTATTAGTCACAGTATTAATCTATTTTGGAATGATCATATTATTCACCACTCGAGTGAAAACTACAATTTAGCCTGTGCACTTAGACAGCCTATATCAGATTTACTGCGTTATTACCCCTTATTATTACTTCCAGCTGCGATTTTAGGGGTTCCACACCATATTATAGCCTTTATCGCACCCATACATCTCTTTTTGCAGTTTTGGTATCACACAGTTCATATAGGGAAATTGGGTTTTTTAGAATACATCATCATTACCCCCTCACAGCACCGAGTACACCATGCGATCAACGCTCCATATATCGATAAGAATTTAGGACAAATTTTCTCTGTATGGGATCGCATCTTTGGAACTTTTCAGGAAGAACTAGAAGATGAAGTTCCTCAGTATGGCGTATTAAAACCCGTTAGAACCTGGAATCCTATTCGAATTAATTTCTTGCACTTATGGCAGCTAGCTAAGGATGCATACAGAGCACAATCGTTTTGGGACAAGCTTCGAATTTGGTTGATGCCCACAGGGTGGAGACCTGCTGATGTAGCTAAAAAGTATCCATTAAGCCTTATTGAAGATGTATATGGATTTGAGCGATACGATACCCGCACCTCTGTTAATTTTCAAATCTATGCAGTTTTTCAGATGGTATCAGTTTTGGGACTTTTTCTAATGATGATTTATGGTTTTGAAAACTTGAGTTCTTCTGAGATACTGCTTTTTAGTTTGTATTTGGGGGTTAGTATCTACGGATACAGTGATTTATTAGACCTCAGATTCAGTGGATTTGTGATCGAATTAATTCGAACTGGGTTTGGTCTTTGGCTCTTGGGAAATTTAGAGCATTGGGAAGGACTCTACAATCTATTTGTTCCCTTTCATTCTGTATTAGTGGGATATCTAATTGTGACACTAGTAGGAACGATCTACGTGACTTCCGTTGAATTTCCAAAGTCTAAGAGTGTTTTAGTCTAAACCTTCTTCTTTGTCGTTCGTTGTAGCGATAATCGATTTAGCACCTACTACCTTTTGACCTAATTGAACGGCTACAAGTGCATCTAGAGGTAAAAAGATGTCTATTCTAGATCCAAACTTAATAAAGCCAGCATCAGCTCCCTGAATTGCTTTATCACCAACCTTAGCATAGTTAACAATGCGTCTTGCTACAGCACCTGCTATTTGTCTGTAAAGTACATCTCCGAATTTAGGAGTTTTAACCACTATAGTAGTACGTTCATTCTCTGTACTTGATTTAGGATGCCAAGCAACTAAGTATTTACCTGGGTGGTATTTAGAGTATTCCACAACTCCACTACAAGCATAACGAGTAACGTGAACATTTAATGGAGACATAAAGATGGAGATCTGTTTTCTCTTTCCTTGAAAGTACTCTGGTTCTTCTACTTCTTCAATAACCACAACTTTTCCGTCTACAGGAGCTAGAATGTGATTTAAGTTAAATTGAACCTCTCTCTTAGGATTTCTAAAAAAGTAGAGGATAAGAGAAAATAATACGAGTACAACAAGTTGTAAAAACTTTGCTATATAAAAATAATCAGCTAAAAAATAATCAGCAGCTACAGCAATTGCAGCACAAATTAAAAAACTGACAATAATAATCTTAAACCCCTCTTTATGAAACATAATTACAAAGACTAATAAATAAATATACGAATGGCGCTGCAAAAATAAGCGAATCTAATCGATCTAGCATCCCTCCGTGACCAGGAAGTATCGCTCCGCTGTCTTTAACGTGAGCTGTTCTTTTAAATTTACTCTCGATCAGATCTCCTAGGTTACCAAAAACGACTACAATAATTCCAACTCCAAACCATTGTTCTAAACTTAGGTAAGAGTCAAAATTTGAATAGTTAGAAACCTGAGATACACCATAAGCAGCTAATAAGGCGAACAATCCGCCTCCAATTGCTCCTTCAATAGTTTTTTTAGGAGAAACTGATTTGAATAGTGGCCTTTTTCCAAAGTATTTTCCCACCAAGAATGCAAATGAATCATTGACCCATACAATGATGAAAAATCCAGCAATGATAAATTCTACAAAACCTTCACCTTGGTAGGGTGCTTTTCTAAGGAAGATAAAACCACCTCCTATATAAAAGAGCGATATGATAAATCGCAGCGTTTTATCGAACACAAAACTCTCTTTTACTAATAAACGATACAGTAAAAACAAATTGACGGCTAAAGTGATTGCGAGTAAAATGTTGACTGCAATAGAACTGTTTAAAAAATACACATAGAGCCACCAGAGTAAAAGATAAGCCAAGTAGATTGGGTAATCCTTAATCTTATTCATGCGATTGAGCTCGTACAAACAAGCAAATCCAAATCCCATAAATAGAAAGTCAAAGGCATCGGTGTTTAAAAACACTACCGCAAGTAAGAGGCCTACATACACAACCCCCGTAATGGCTCTTCTAAGTAAAACTCTCATTTTACAAATCTTCTAATAAAATTAGATAGAGGTTTTTAACACTACTACCATAGGAGAGAAAATCTTCTTTAGTTTCCTCTTCTGTTTTAAAGTTTTTTAGAGTCGTAATATTACCAGGAATACGCTCCTTGTAGATTCTTTTAATTTGTTTTAATCCATCGGTAATGGAGTCTAACAATTGACTCGTAGTAGCGTAAACGATGATGTTATTTGGTAATTGGTCTAATTTCATTTCTCCAATCTGATTTTCAGAAATGAGAATTGATCCGTTTTGTGCAATGAGGTATTCACAAGAAGTAAAGAGTACATTAGACTCTTTGCAATTATGGGTATAGTTGATGTTTTGAGCCTTACAAAAAGGACTTAAAGTCTTTGAAAATAAATAGAAAGGAGTTTCTTGCCAATTATTTTCATCTATGATATCCATAAGCGATTGACTCACTTCTTCATGAGAGACACAGTATAGAAATTTCCCTCCATTTTTTGTAAAATTAATGGTGAATTTCTCATCAACTGGGACTTTGATTTCAGGCATAAAAGCACCGCGTTGTTCCTGATCATCATCAGATCCATCGTTGCTTTTTTTGCCAAATATTTTTTTAAATATACTCAAAGTCTATGTTTCAGTTTGAGGACTGTTCTCTTGATCTACATCCTCACTATTCGTTTCTGTATTTTCAATTACGGATTCTTCAACAGCGTTTTCAGCTTTTAACTCTTCAACAGTCTTAGCTGTTTCATAGGGTCTTTTGCCAAAAATTTCTTCTAAATCGTCCTTAAATATAACTTCTTTTTCCAATAATCGTTTAGCGAGAAGGGTTAATTTATCCTTTTTCTCTTCGATAAGCTCTATTGCTCTTTGATATTGAGATTCAATCAATTTTGAAATTTCTTGATCGATTAATTGAGCCGTTTCTTCACTATAGGGTTTGGTAAAACCATAAGCGTCTTGACCTGATGAATCGTAATAAGTGATGTTTCCAAGCTTGTCGTTTAATCCGTAAACAGAGACCATTGCCCTAGCTTGTTTGGTAACTTTTTCTAGGTCGCTCAGTGCACCAGTTGATATTTTATCAAAAATGACCTTTTCAGCTGCACGTCCACCTAGAGTAGCACACATTTCATCGAGCATTTGTTCAGTTCTAACAATTTGACGTTCTTCTGGAAGGTACCATGCAGCTCCGAGAGATCGACCTCTAGGTACAATAGTAACTTTTACAAGTGGAGCAGCGTGTTCTAAGAACCAACTTACCATAGCGTGTCCAGCCTCGTGAAAAGCGATCGCTTCTTTTTCTGCAGGAGTGATAATTTTATTTTTCTTTTCCAATCCACCGATGATACGATCCACGGCGTCTAAGAAATCTTGTCTTCCAACTTTCTTTTTGTTTTTTCTAGCAGCAATCAAGGCTGCTTCATTACAGATGTTAGCGATATCAGCACCAGAGAATCCTGGAGTTTGTCTTGCTAAAAAGTCTGTTTCGATAGTTTCGTCAATCTTAATAGGTTTTAAGTGGACCTCAAAGATTTCTTTGCGTTCGTTTAAATCTGGAAGATCAACATAGATTTGACGGTCAAAACGACCTGCTCTCATAAGGGCAGTATCCAATACGTCTGCACGGTTAGTCGCAGC
>Ga0181574_10000157_pt1 | contig 60724 bp, 71 predicted proteins | sample 101ome_24_FD_145600 | JGI IMG/M metagenome (GOLD analysis project Ga0181574, IMG submission 145600) | Coastal salt marsh microbial communities from the Groves Creek Marsh, Skidaway Island, Georgia - 101410AT metaG (spades assembly) | ecosystem: Environmental > Aquatic > Marine > Intertidal zone... | reverse complement strand
CTTAATAACTTCACCTTTGCCATTTACAGCTTTAAATCCTAAAATATGATCACGCACACTTCCAGACTTAAACCTTCTAGGGCCAGCAAAGTTACATGAAACGACTCCACCGATAGTGCCAAAATTTTCTTTACCTCCATAAATTTGTCCAAAGTCATTAGGCTCAAAGGCTAATTGCTGATTATTTTTTTTTAACTCTTCAATAATCATTTTGATGGGTGTACCTGCTTTGACTTTAATGTAAAGTTCTTCGGGTTTATAATCGAGAATGCCCGATAAATTTGATAGACTAATAGTTTTCCCAACTTGAATATTTCTACCAATATTTCTTTTGCTACCTGATCCTATAACCTCTATTGGAATGTTGTCGTGGTAACAATCAGCGATAAATTGTTTAACCTGACTTTCTTCTGAGGGTTGATAATTAGAATCTTGGAATGTCTGGAAATTTGTTTTCTCTTCCATGGACATGTAGCCTTCCTTCCTCGGCACATTTTCTTAATATCGGATAAACTTTTCCAGGATTTAAAAGTGAGTTTGGATCTAGAGAAATTTTAATATTTAGTTGTTGTTGAATATCATTGTCATTAAACATTTCACACATCAGCTCCCTTTTCTCGATCCCCACTCCATGCTCTCCAGTCAATACACCTCCAACTTTAACGCAATACTTAAGTATCTCAGCACCAAATTCCTCTGTCTTTCGTAATGATTCTTTGTCATTAGAGTCAAACATGATTAATGGATGCAAATTGCCATCACCAGCATGAAACGCATTAGCGACAGGTAATTTATATTTTTTTGACAGTCTTGAAATTTCATTCAAAACTTCAGCTAACTTACCTCTCGGTATAGTACCATCCATACAATAATAATCTGGAGCCATTTCTCCGCAGGCTGGGAATGCAGCTTTTCGTCCTGCCCAGAACCTTAGCCTTTCTTCATCTGATTTACTAATTTTTAATGTTTTTGAATTATTTTTTTTAGCTATCGTCTCTACTTTTTTAATCAGCTCATCAACTTCGGACTGAGTACCATCTAATTCAACAATAAGCATTGCTTCAACATTTAATGGATAGCCTGCTTTAACAAATTTTTCAGTAGCATGAATTAATGCTTTATCCATCATTTCCATTCCTGCTGGAATAATTCCTTGAGCAATAATTTCAGAAACACAGTTACCGCCATCTTCGATTGTTGGAAAACCTATAAGAGCACCTTTAGTTACCTCAGGTTTTTTTAGAATTCTGACAGTTACTTCTGTTATCACTCCCAATAAACCCTCTGATCCTGTCATTAGCCCGAGAAGATCATATCCATCAGAGTCAAAAGTTTTACCACCAAGTTTTACTACCGTCCCATCCATTAGAACAACTTCTAAACCTAATACATTATTAGTTGTCGTCCCGTATTTTAGAGAGTGAACTCCTCCAGAATTTTCAGCAACATTGCCCCCGATCGAACAAGCAATTTGACTTGAAGGATCTGGCGCATAATAAAAACCCTCATGTTCTACAGCTTTAGTAATTGAAAGATTCGTGACACCTGGTTGAGCTACTACACATCTGTTTTCAAAGTCAATCTCAAGAATTTTATTAAACTTACCAAGCCCAATCATAATTGAGTCTTGTAGAGGAAGCGCACCACCTGACAAACCTGTGCCAGCACCTCTTGGAACTATTTTAATTTTATTCTCATTACAGTAGGCGAGCACTTTGCTGACTTCCTGAGTAGTCTCAGGTAAAACGACTAAAATAGGTACTTGCTTATAAGCAGAAAGCGCATCTGTTTCATAAGGTTTGAGCTCATCAGAGTGAGAGAGTACATTTTCTTTTTTTTTAATAATTTTTAAAATATCACGATAAATTTTTTCCTTATCTTTTAGGACCCTTTTATCAATTTTTGGCATTTGCAGTTCAGTCATATCTTATCCTAACATCTTTTTAATTTTCTCTAAAGCTAAGTTGATATTATCTTGTGAAGCTGCAAAACTAAACCTCACATTATACTTAGCTAATTTGCCAAAAGCTGTTCCAGGAACTATTGCCACACCTACTTCGTGTAAGCATTTTTTGGCAAATTCTGCACCTGTCATTCCAGTTTTTTCTACATTAGGAAAAGCGTAAAATGCTCCTCCTGGTAAGGCACAAGAAATACCTGGTAGATTATTTAACCCTTCATAAATAATTTTTCTTCTTTGAGTAAATTTTTCCATCATCATCTCAACAGCGGTGTCGGGACCATTTAGTGCGGCTATTCCTGCAAATTGCGTTGGTGCATTGACACAGGAGTGATTATTGACACAAAGCTTTACAACATTTTCAATTAAACTTTCAGGCCACACACTCCAACCAAGTCGCCAGCCAGTCATTGAATATGCTTTGCTCCAACCATCCAACACTATCAAACGATCAAAAAGATCTGGGTAATTGAAAAATGTTGGCATTTTTTTGTTATCAAATATTTGTCGAGAATAAATTTCATCACTCATAATAGCAACTTCAGGAAATTTTTTTAAACCTTCAGCAATTTTATCTATGATTTTTTTGTCAGAGAAACTACCTGTGGGATTACCTGGATTATTTATAATCACAAGTCTAGTTTTATTATTGATTAAAGATAAAAGCTTATCCGGATTTATTGATAAATCTGTTTGCTCAACTAAACTATAAGGAACCGCTTTAGCTCCAGTAAAGTTAATCATAGACTCATAAATTGGAAAACCTGGATCTGGATAGATAATTTCTGCACCAGGTTCACCAAACATAGTAATTGCAAAAAACATTGTAGGTTTACCGCCAGGCATTATTACAATTCGTTCTGGATCTATGTTCGTATTGTATAGTTTTTTAATTTTCTTACTGACTGCTTGCCTGCATTCAATTATGCCATTAGGTAAAGTATATCCGTGATGACCATCTTTGATTGCTTGTATGGCAGCAGCAGATATATGTTCTGGGGTCTTAAAGTCTGGTTGACCTAAACTTAAATGAATAATTGATTTACCTTGTGCCTCAAGTTTCTTGGCTTCAGCTAAAATTTTAAAAGCTGTTTCAGTTCCTAATCTAGAAAAATTTTCAACTATTTTCATACTTTGTTTATAAATAACTATCTAAAAGCAATTTTAGTTTTGTTTAATTCTTTAATAGACTTACATCCTAATAAAATCATATCTCTTCTTATTTCATCTTTCATTCGCTGCAACAATAATTCAACACCTTTTTGACCACCTGCTGCCAATGCAAAAAGAAAAGCTTTCCCAAAGCTGCAAGCGGTTGCCCCTAAAGCTAGCGCTTTTAAAACATGTGTTCCTCTTCTAATCCCTCCATCAACTATAATTTCTATTTTACCGCCAACCGCATCAACAATATAAGGTAATTGATCGAACGGAGCTCTGGATCCGTCCAATTGGCGACCACCATGATTTGATAACATAATAGCTGAAGCGCCTATATCGACTGCACGCTTAGCATCTTCAACTGACATAACACCTTTAAGGGCAAAAGGACCTCCCCATCGTTTAATACAATACTCTGCATCTTTCCAACTCATAGCTGGATCATATTGTTCGTTAATATACTCCATAACTCCTTTAGCGATACTGCTTCCCTTTTTTGTAAAATGTACAACGTTTGCTAATTGAAATTTTTCATGAGTTAAATAATTAAAAGTCCATGCTGGATGACTTATAAAACTTAGTAAACTTTGTAATGTTAATTTGGGAGGCGTAGTAAAACCTGTTCTATGGTCTCTTTCTCTGTTACCAGCGACTACGGTGTCAACTGTTAGACACAAAGCTTTGAAACCTGAGCTCTTACAGCGATCGATAAGATTATCAGTTAGCCCTTGGTCTTTGTGAATATATAATTGAAAGAGTTTTGGTCCACTTGAAATATTTGCTATTTCCTCAATTGAAGAATTAGCCATAGTTGACATACTATAAAAAGTATTAAACTTTTCTGCTGCTCTTGCTGATGCTTTATCGCCATCATGATGATAAAGTCTTTGCATAGCTGTTGGTGACAAAAATAATGGCATCTTAATTTTTTGACCAAAAACTTCTGTCGTTAGATCCGGTTCTCCTACACTCGCTAAAATATTAGGGACTAAGTCACATTTAGAAAAAGACTCTGTATTTCTTCTCAAAGTAGTTTCATCATCTGCGCCACCATCGATATAATGATAAATGGGAGCGGGAAGTTTTTTTTTTGCTAAACTTCTAAAGTCATTAAAATTGTAACAGTTTTTCAATGACATTATTTAAAATTTTGTAGAAAAGTTTAATGAGATATTATCTGTTCCAGGATTTATATTTCCCCAATCATTATTGGAAATATGACTGTAATTTGCACTTAATGAGGAATTTTCAAAAATATTAATTCCTAATTCTACTGCACTTTTAAATTCTAACGGATCACCTAAGTCTTTTCCATCGCCCTTTTCATAATAGCCTGGCGTGAAAGAAGGTTTTAAACTGATTGGTCCCAGTCGATAGTCAATTTCAAAACCTGTATAAACATACACTGAACTTTTACCGGTTACAAAAGCACCGGTTAAAGGTTTAAGAGTCCCAAAAAAAGTATCTCGATAAAGGTTTGGATTTCGGTGCTCAACACCTAATAAAGATGTTTTATCATCGCCTTCATCATCAATATGATCAAATACTCCGGAATAGAAGGAAAGTTGTTTGTCAAAATTTTCCTCAGCTACCACTTTAAAACAAAAGGGTATTAACACCGAATATAAAAACAATTTTTTTATGACGTTAAACATAAAATTTAAATCAATTTAAACGAATTTTATTCCGTTTACATCTTTTTTTTGAAACTCCGATAAAAAATAATGCCTAAAATAGCTAGTAAAATATAAGGCAAAAACCATAAAAGATAAGTATATTTGTTTAATATTGGTTTAAGCAATATCCAATCACCGTAACGGCTTGATAAAAAATTATAAATTTCTTGTTTCGATAATCCCTCATCAATTTTATCTTCAACGACTGATCTGATGGTAATGGCAAAGTCAGAATTAGAATCCGAAATTGATTGTCCTTGACAAACTAAACAACGAATATTTTTAAGTACCTCATTAACAGTAATATTTTCAGCTTTTAACGGTAGTACGATAAAAAATATCTGCAAAACTAAAATTTGGATAATTCTACTCATTTATTTTATTTTTGATTTTAATCGTATCATCCTCGGACAAAGGACCTATAAACTTTAGTAAAATAATTTGGTTTTGGTCAACCAAAATTGTTTCAGGAATCCCATAAATACCAAAATCAACTGAGCCTTTACCATCTTCATCAATCCCAACATAATGATAGGGATTTCCTAGAGTTGTTAAAAAATTATTAGCATTTTCTTTTTTATCTTTAAAATTTATTCCTAATAATAAAACTTCATCCTCTAAACTTTCTTTCAATTCCATTAAGTATTTATGTTCTATCTTACAAGGTGCACACCAAGAAGCCCAAAAATTTATTAACGTAAAGTTTTTATTTAAGTTATTATTTTCTATTAATCCATCTTGATTTAATTGTTTGAATTGGAATTGAGGTATTGTTTTATTTATCAAAGATTTTGTATTATATGTATGATCTACGTTTAATGCGAAATACAAAACTGTTACGCAAAACCCAACAGCAGATAAAATCAAAATTTTTTTAATCAATCTTTCCATATCTTCTTAAAAAAAATTTACTTATTAAGCCCAGTGCGATTAAAAAAACTGAAACCCAAATCCAAAGCATAAACGGTTTTGATTGAAATTTTATACTATAAAATTCACTTCTCGGTAAATTGCTCATAGTAAGATAGAGATCTAAGTCAACTTGGGTAGCAATATCTGCTTCGTAAGTAATAGTTTGGGGATTATTATAAAGCCTTATTTCTGGGAAGAACATTTTCTCCTTACCCGTTTTTTTATTTTGTATCAAAAAATTTCCGACTAACACATTATAATTTTCCCTATTGGTTTGTTGAAGATTTTTAAATTCAATTTCATAATGGTCTAAATCTACTTTTTCTCCAGGGGTAAGATTGAAATTATATTCTCGGGAAAAATTATGATTGAGTCCAATAAAAAGAATTAATAGCGCAAACCCTAAATGTGAAAAGTGATAATTCATTAAAGTTTTTTTTGTTTTTAAGAAAATTACAATTTCATGTAAATTTTGAAAAATAAGAAAAAAAGCAGAAATAAAAATTACCGATGATAAAAAAGATATATTTTGAATAGTGATATTTATAATGATTAAAACTAAAAAAGATAAAACTAAATACGCCAGATGATTTTTTTTTAATAATGAATTGTTTTGATTCCATGATAACTTTGTTGCTAATCCCATTAGAAGTAACATCGGTATAGCAAATGGTACTATTAAAAAGTTATAATAAGGCGGCCCTACTGAAATCAACTGATCCGATATAACTTGCAAGAAAATTGGATAAGTAGTCCCGATAAGTACTACAGCTAAAAAGAAAACCATTAACCAATTATTTATCAATAAAAAAAACTCTCTGGATTTGATGTGACTATTGTTCAAAAAATTTTCTTTTTCGTGTCTAAAAAAAACAAATATAGATATCAAGATTAGTGTGAACAAAATCAGTAAAATGAATAATCCCCGTGTTGGATCGTTAGCGAACGAATGAACTGAATTAAGTATGCCTGATCTGACTAAAAAAGTTCCAGTAACACTTAATAGAAATGTCATCAGGGCAAGTATGATTGACCAATGATAATAAATATTTTTTTTTTCTAAAACAATTAAGCTGTGTGCTAAAGCATTCATAGCAAACCAGGGCATTAAGGAAGAATTTTCAACTGGGTCCCAAAACCAAAAACCACCCCAACCAAGTTCATAATAGGCCCAGATAGACCCAGCGAGAATACCTAGTGTTTGGAAAAACCAAGTTATAAAGACATAATTTTTTATTGAAAGAGCGAATTGTCTTTTATTTTGCTGGGTAACTAGCGAACTAAGCGCAGCAGAAAAATAAATTGATGAACCTACAAAACCTACATACAGCAAGGGGGGATGAATAGCTAGTGCTGGATCTTGTAAAATAGGATTTAAACCCAAGCCTTCTACTGGTTGCGGATTTAGTTCTAAGAACGGATTTGAACTGATTAGCAAAAATAATAGAAAGACTAAAACAATTATATTTTGAAAAAGTAAGACCCAAAGAATATATTTATTTTCTTCATTTTTTTTTCTTGCCGATCTGAAAAAAATAAAAGCAAAAAAAATTAAAAGATTAATCCATAAAAGTAAGCTTCCTTCGTGATTCCCCCATGCTGCAGATATTTTATAGAACAACGGCTTAGCTGTATGAGAATTTTCATAAACATTAATGACGGAAAAGTCAGAAATAATAAATGCACAGATTAAAAGAAGGAAAGATGTGATTATAGCTGTAACTTGTACTTTAGATAGAAGATCTAAAATCTTATAGCTGGCTACAGATTTTATTATTTGATTTATGCTTTCAAATAAAATTAAGATTGTGGTCAATAGTGTAATGACTAAAAAAATATTACCTGATAAAGCCATTATTTCTTTTCAATTTTCTTAATTTCTGGTGGCATGTAATTTTCATCATGTTTAGCTAAAACTTTATCAGCAATAAAAAATTCTTTATCTTTTAACATCCCTTGTGCAATAACCCCTTTTTCTTCACTAAATAAATTAGGCAATGATCCATCAAACGTTACTTGAATTTCATTTTTAAAATCTGTGATAATAAATTCCACTCCAGATCTTGACGACCTTACAGAGTCTTTTTTAACCATGCCACCTATTCTTAAAATTTTATTTGATGCTATATCTTCCTTGTTTTTTATCTCTGTGGGAGTAAAAAAATATAATAAGTTATCTTTTAATGTATTGATAATTAAAATTGTGAAAGAACCTAGAACCAATAAAAACAGAAATAGAATTAATAATCTATTTCTAGATTTTTTTACTAACATCTAAGTCTATATAGTTTTGCTGCTTGAAGATAAAATCTTTTCAGCAATTCTAGACTTTTCTGCGATTGCTTGTTTCTGTTCTAATGAAAGTGCCGCAACATTCTTTGCATATGCTTGCTCGGTTTCTTTCAAATCTTTTAAAACTTTAAGATAATAGCCTGCACATACAAACAACACTAAGCCAAAAGCTAAAAGAACGAAAAATCCATAACTTCCAAAATTTAAAAAATTAGTCATTTTTTTTTGTATTTTTATTCTTTATTTTAATGATTTCTATTTTATATTTCATTAGAAAAATTAACGCACTATAGAGCAAAAATACCAGCAACATCACAAAAAGCGGTAATAACATCACTGGAGCAATTGTTGACTTAGTTAAAGTAATACTGGCAGGCTGGTGTAAAGTATTCCACCAATCAACTGAATATTTAATGATTGGTAAATTAAGAGAACCCACAATTGCAATCAGCGAACCAATTTTCATCATGTTGTTAGAAGCATTGTATTTATAATTAAAGATATATAGCAAATAAAAAATAGCTAGGACAACCATGGAAGTCAATCGAGCATCCCAGGCCCACCAGGTTCCCCATGTCGGTCTTCCCCATATAGCTCCAGTTGAAATAGCTAATAAGGTAAACATCAATCCAAGTGGTGCTATAGATTTAGATAAAATAAATAGTGTTCTCATTTTGAAAACAAAGACTAAAAGTGAAACTAAAACGATGACAGAAAAAATCATTAATGATAGCCAAGCCGATGGTACATGAACGTACAAAATTCTTACACTATCTCCTTGAAGATAATCTGGAGGAGAAAAAAATAGAGCTAAAGATAATCCAATTATTAAGATGATAAAAAAAATTGAATTGATAAAACTTATAAAACTCTCAGCTAAAAAATATAGGTTGGTTAAAGAGAAAAAGTTTTTCATATTTGTTAATTGGTAACGTAAATGAAAAATTGGAAAAAATAAAGTTTGCCTAATTGAGAAAATTAGAGGGAGTAAGAAGTATGAGTATTCCCAACTAGGCTAACTAGTTAAAAAGTAACTTATTTTAATGACTGTCATTTGTGCTAAATTTGTTTGAATTTGGGCAGTAAATTAATTGAATTGTTTTATGTAGCTAGATCCCTTTTTTCCTAAGAAAATTTCATTAACTAAGGGATGCTTTATGGGCTCCCCAGAATGATCAGAGGCAAGGTTTTGTTCGGAAACATAAGCCTCGTAAGTAACTTCGTCAGTTTCTGCCAATAGGTGATAAAAAGGTTGGTCTTTTCTGGGTCTTACTTCTTTAGGGATAGACTGGTACCAGTCTTCAGAATTATTAAATTCAAAATCCACATCGTAAATAACACCTCTGAAATTGAAATGTTTGTGCTTAACAACATTGCCAATAGAAAACTTGGCTTTTTTATCTTTCATAACAAATAGTTAATTATTTTTATTTAAATTTCAATAATTTAATTTCATTATTTTCAATAATTTGATAATTTTTAATTGTGAATAAATCACTAATCAAATTTTTAACTGATTTCACGCCTCTATTAGTTTTTTTTATTATTTATAAAAAAACCAACAGTCTTAATTACGCTCTACCACCTTTGATTGGAACAACAATAATAGCATTAATAGTAGCATATCTAGTTGAAAAAAAAATTGCTTATGTTCCATTAATTGGTGCGATCATTGTCTGCTTGTTTGGTGGATTAACGCTCTATTTTGATAATCCAATTTTTATTTATATGAAACCTACAATCGTTAATTTGCTTTTTGCAATTATTTTAATTGTCAGTAATATTTTTTTCAAAAAAAACTTAATAAAACTTTTGCTGAATTCTGCTTTGATTTTAGAAAATGAAACTTGGGATAAACTTAATCTGAGATGGAGTTTATTCTTCTTGTTCTTAGCTGTTTTAAATGAAATCGTTTGGAGAACTCAGAGTGAAAGCTTTTGGGTTACTTTCAAAGTTTGGGGTATTCTGCCTCTTACAATAATTTTTACCGCTTTACAGATACCGTTAATTAAGAATAATAAATTAGAAAATAATGGGAACACTTAATTTAGTTATCAATAATAAAAGAACAGAAAAAACAAATTTCTTTTTAAAGCACGAATTACAAACAATATTAAATATTTATGCCAAGATGGTCTCCAATGGTAGTTGGAAGGATTACAGCTTTACAATCGAACCAACCAAAGTCTCGTTCAATATTTATTTACGATCTTCAGAAAAACCTTTTTATAGAATCACAAAAAAAATTCACAAAAATATATTTTCAAGTTCCTATATTTTGAGTGATAAGGATGGTAATACTATTGATACATCCAATAACTTAACGAAGCTGTTAACTAGAAAAATTTGGAATAATATAAGAGTAGTTAAGTAATTATCTTCTTTGACCAAAAAGTCTTAAAAGCATAATAAAAAGATTGATAAAGTCTAAATAGAGCGTTAGTGCACCCATAATCGCTTTCTTGCCTGCGATCTCGCCGCTGTCTGAAACATAGTACATGTTTTTAATTTTTTGAGTGTCATAAGCTGTCAGACCCACAAATATAAGAACACCAATTATTGAAATGACAAAGTACATTGCAGGAGATTTTAAAAATATATTAACCAACGAGGCTATAATTATTCCGATTAGGCCCATAAATAAAAAAGAACCAAATTTAGTTAAATCTCTTTTAGTTGTGTAACCATAAATGCTCATGGCGCCAAAAGTTCCTGCTGTAATAAAAAATACTCTTGCGATACTTCCGCCTTCATAAATTACAAAAATTGATGCTAAAGATGCACCCATTAATGCTGCAAAAATCCAAAACAAACTTTGCGCTTTTGATGCACTAATCGATGCCACTTTAAAGCTCATATAAAAAACTATAGCTAAAGGAGATAATGCTACTACCCACATAAATCCTGAGTTAAAAATTAAATTACCAAGTGCCGTGGTACCGGTAATACCTGTTGGGCTTATTTGAATGTTATATCCGCCTGAAAATTTAAAAAGTAAGAGAGAGACTATTCCAGTTATAAATAGCCCTGATGCCATATAATTATAAACCTTAAGCATGTAAGCCCTTAAACCTTGATCAATTACATGTTCTTGAGTGGTTGATTGTGCTTGAATGTTTTGTTTGTTAAATTCCATAATTAAAATATAGTGATTTAAAAAAAAAATTCAATATCGAATTAAAAATAGCATGAAATTTAAGAATTTAGGAAAAACTGACTTAAAAGTAAGTTTAATTTGCCTAGGCACGATGACTTGGGGAGATCAAAATAATGAAACTGAAGCGTTCGAGCAAATGGATTACGCTTTGGATCAAGGTGTTAATTTTTTTGATACTGCAGAATTATATTCAGTACCACCCAAGAAAAATACTTATGGCTCTACTGAAAAAATAATTGGTAATTGGTTTAAAAAAACAAAAAAAAGAGGCAAAGTTATTTTAGCCTCAAAAATTGCTGGACCTGGACTTGATTGGATTAGAGGTGGCGGATTACAATATTCAAAGAGTAGTATCAATAAAGCTTTGGAAGACAGTCTTAAAAGATTACAAACTGACTGTATCGACCTTTATCAACTACATTGGCCAGAGAGAAATACTAATTATTTTGGCAAACTAGATTACGATCATAAAGAACCAGAAAATAATTGGAATCAATTCGAAGATATTTTAAATCACTTACAAGACTGCATTAAAACGGGAAAAATAAAATACATAGGTATCTCTAATGAAACTGCTTATGGTTTATCGAAATACCTAGAAATTTCTAAGCTGAAAAACTTACCAAGAGTGGTATCTGTCCAAAATCCATATAATTTACTCAATCGATCATATGAAATTGGTTTAGCTGAAATATCAGCTAGAGAACAGGCTGGTTTGCTTGCATACTCCCCGTTAGCGTTTGGATATTTGTCTGGAAAATATAGAAATGGAGTTATACCAAAAAATTCTAGAATGGCGTTATTCGGACCGAGCTATCAAAGATATACTGGAGCAAAATCACAGGAAGCAATTGAGGAGTATTTTAAAATTGCACAAGAAGCAGGCATAACGCTTACTCAATTATCATTAGCTTTTATCAACTCAAGACCTTTTGTCACCAGCAATATAATTGGTGCTACAAATATGACACAGTTAAAAGAGGATATTGAAAGCATCAATGTAAATCTTGAAAACACAGTCCTAGAAAAAATCAATTCAATACATAAAAAAATTTCAAATCCAGCACCATAAAATAATTGAATTAGATTAATATAAAGTATATTACGACTACAACTATGCAGTTTAAAAAAATATATTTATTAATTATTCTTAGCGTATTTGCATTCAGTAATGTGGTTTTTGCAAACGAACCAAAATCCTCTGGCAAATATAATGATTGGGAAAGTTTTACTGTAGAAACTGATGCAGGAAAAGTCTGCTTTGCACAGACTAGCCCTAAAAAGAAAACTCCACCATCTTTAAAAAGATCAACCGACTCAAGACTGTTTGTAACTTTTAGACCTTCGGAAAATATTAAAAATGAGGTTAGTGTCACAAGCGGTCATCCTTACAAAGAAAATACTGTGGTCGCACAATCAGGAAAAAATAAATATGAATTTTTTTCAAAAAATAATTTCGCTTGGCTTTTAGATAACAAAGAAGAAGAAAGATTTATCTCTTTAATGAAGAAAGCTACAGATCTTATGATCATTGCTAATGCAACTAACGGAACCCAAACAACTGATCATTATTCTATGATGGGTTTCACAAAAGCATATAATACAGCCAGAAAAGTTTGCGGTTAACTATAAATTTATGAAAAAAATTGTTTTAGCTTATTCAGGCGGGCTAGATACTTCAATCATTTTGAAATGGTTACAAGACAATTATAATGCAGAAGTAATAGCTTATACTGCTGACATTGGTCAATTCGTTGATAGAAAAAAAATCTATGCCAATGCAAAAAGACTCGGTGTAAAAAAAATTATTATTGAAGACTTAAAGGAAACTTTTGTTAAAGATTATGTGTTCCCTATGATCAGAGGTCACGCCTTGTATGAGGGTGTGTATTTGCTTGGAACGTCGATTGCCAGACCGTTAATAGCTAAAAGACAAATCGCTATAGCCAAAAAATATAGTGCTTTTGCTGTATCGCACGGCGCGACGGGTAAAGGGAATGATCAAGTAAGGTTCGAGTTAGGCTACCATTATTTTGGACCAAAGATCAAAATTATTGCCCCTTGGAGAATTTGGAAATTAAATTCAAGAAGTGATCTTATTAAATATGCAAAAAAAAATAACATATTAATACCTAAAGACAAAAAAGGTGCACCTCCCTTTTCAGTTGATGACAATCTTTTTCACACCTCTACGGAAGGCAAAGCACTTGAAGATCCTAAAAACCCAGCACCTGAATATATTTTTCAAAGAACAACTGCTCCTGAAAAAGCTCCCAACAGCCCAAGTTATGTCACACTAGGATTTAAAAATGGTGATGCGATATCAATTAATGGAAAAAAACTTTCCCCAGCAAAAATCCTGCTAAAACTAAATATAATTGCTGGCAAAAATGGTGTCGGTAGAGTTGACCTGGTTGAAAATAGATTTATTGGAATAAAATCTAGAGGTGTTTACGAAACCCCTGGTGGTACTCTATTGATGTTTGCACACAGATGCATTGAGTCAGTAACACTTAGTAAAAAAGTAATGCATGATAAAGATCAAATCATGCCTCAATATGCTGAATTAATCTATAATGGTTATTGGTTTTCAAAACAAAGAATGAAACTGCAAAAAATTATTGATAGAGATAGACATAAAGTGAAGGGACAAGTCAGATTAAAAATTTACAAAGGCAATGTAACCGTTGTTTCAAGAATAACACAAAGTACAGCTTATTCTTTAAAAAAAGTTTCTTTTGAGGAAAATAAAACTTTTAATAAAAAAAACGTTGAAAGTTTTATTAATCATCACAAAAAACAGCTTAGGAAATAACTTTTATTAATAAATTAAAATGTTAAATTAAGTTATGCAGGCGATTCGGAATATACAGTTAGTTTTGGTTATTATTGTTTTAGTTTCAACTTTAATAGCTTTCGGCTTAGAAATTAAATACATGGTTGATAATAAGACAATTGCTCTAGCAGATTTATTATTAATGTTTATCTATATTGAGGTAATTGGCTTAGTTCGTTCGTATTGGGAAAGTCGCTCTGTTAGAATTACCTATCCATTAGTAATCGCGATCACAGCACTAGCACGATATATTATTTTACAAGATAAAAGCGATAGTCCTGAAAACTTAATTTATATTGCTTTAGCTATTTTAATAGTCGCTTTAGCAGCTGTAGTTATCAGATTTAGAAATAGTAAGTATTTAAAGATTGATTTTAACCGTTCAAATGACGTTTAAAACTTTCTACAGTATTTTTTAATAAACACGCTATGGTCATGGGCCCTACACCACCTGGAACAGGTGTAATCGCTTTAACTTTTTCTTTAACTTCATCAAAAGCGACATCACCAACGATTTTATCATTAACCTTGTTGATGCCAACATCAATAATAATCATATTTTTATTCACCCAATCTTTTTTTACTAAATTGGGTACGCCTACTGCGGCGACTAAAATATCAGCGCCTTGACAAATTTCTTTTATGTTTTTGGTTTTGCTGTGTACAATTGTTACCGTGCAATCTTCTTTTAACAGTAAGTTAGCCATTGGTTTACCATTAAGATTAGATCTACCTATTATAACAGCATTTAAGCCACGTAAGTTTTTTTCAACAGATTGTATAAGGTAAAGGCAGCCAAGAGGCGTGCATGGTACAACGCCACCAGTGTTTGAAGAAAGGCAACCAACATTGTAAGGGTGAAAACCATCAACGTCTTTACCAATATTAATAGCATTAATAATTTTTTCTTTGTTAATTTGTTTAGGTAGAGGTAACTGCACAAGAATTCCATTTACACTTTGATCGGTATTAAGAGTTTCAATTTTCTTTAATAATTCCTGTTCGCTTACTTCCTGAGGAAGTCTTATAACCTCTGACTGAATACCAATTTCAGTAGCACTTTTTTCTTTATTTTTTACGTAAATTTTACTTGGTGCAAAATCACCAACTAAAATGACCGTTAGTTTTGGAGATTTGTTAGTTTTTTTTTTTATAACTTCTAATTCTTGCTTAAGTGAATCTTTAATATTTTGTGCAAGTAATTTACCATCAATAATAGCCATTAAAATAATCCTGGTGCAAAAAATTCAAAAACTAAATTTCTTACAAACATTAATAACAAAATTAAAACCACTGGAGAAATATCGATCATGCCTATTAGGGGAATATATTTTCTTATAAAATTGAGTGGTGGTGCAGTCAATCTATAGGTTATATCAAGCAGTGAATAAACAAATCGGTTACTAGTATTTAAAACATTAAAGGCAATTAGCCAGCTGAGTATGGCATTGATTATTAAAACCCAGATATATAAAGTGATTATATTATCAAATAAAATTAAAATTGATTTCATTATTTTTTCTCAACATAAATCGACTGACTTGGAAATGCAAATGCCGCCTTATTATTCTCAACAATTGCCTTTATCTCAAATGCTAATTCATCTTTTACTTTACACCATTCAATATAATCATTCGTCTTAGTGTAACAAATTAATTTAATATCTATTGAGCTGGCTGCAAATTTATCTACTTTGACTGACAAAAACATTTCTTCATTAACGATGAAACTCTGATTTTTCTTTATATAATTCTCTATTTCGAGCTTAATCTTTTTTAATTGTTCACTAGTCGTTCGGTATTCTAGTCCTATAATCCAATCTATTCTACGGTGTGTAATTAAATTATTATTTACTACAGCTTTTTCAGCAAATTGAAAATTTGGAATGATAGCCAGCGATTTATCAAATTTTCTAACCGCTGTTGATCTAAAACCAATTTTTTCAACAGTACCTTCAACAACTCCATCAACAAAGATCCAATCGCCTACTTGAAATCGTTTTTCAACTAACACTAAAATTCCTGAAATTAAATTTTTAAAAAGATCTTGTGCGCCAAGAGCAACTGCAACACCAAATAGTCCCAATCCCGCAATTATCGGTCCAATTTTAACTCCCCAAATTTCTAATACGGCCGCTATACCTAAAATAAAAATAAATGCTTTTAGTAATTTGATAATCCAATTTACTAGGTCTTTTGTTAAAAGATCGCCTGCTATTTTTATCATAATAGACAAAGGCTCAAGGATTTGATGTAAAACCCAAAAAATTAAAATTGTCACCAACGATCTATTAAGTTCATCAACTAATACAAAATTAACATCGGTAAAATTAATATAAGACGAGGCTACAAAAAAACCTAAGACTATTGGAAAAAAATTTGCCGGACCTTCAAGCGCTTTGACCAACGAATTGTCAAACTGGTTAGTAGTTCGTTGGACATATTTTTTTAATCGATCAAGAACCAATTTTGAAAAAACTCCTCTTAGAATTAGAAAAGCAAAAAAAATAATAATAGCAATAACAACGTTTGATATGTTAACGCCATATAAACCGTTCTGCCAAACATCTAAAAAAAGATCTTTAAACTCAATTAATACGTCCATATTTCTATCTACAGCTTCAAAGTTTCCATGCCTGGTGTAACTAAATTAATTTTTTTCCAATTATTTACAGAAAAAAAATCAAAAATTCTTTTACTTATACACTTTACTTCTGATTCTGTCATTAATTGATCTAATGAATATTTTTTTACCATATCTAAAAAACTTTCTGCACTTCTTAAGGAATAGACAAAAATAACATCAGGCGCTTTGGTTTTTAATTTTTCTAATGTTTCGGGCTCAATCTTTTGAATTTTTTCTGATTTATAATTTACAATTTTAGTAACTTTAATATTTTCTTTTATTAACTCCTTTTCAAGGTCTACACTAACAACGTCACCGCACAAATAAACTAAATTTTTATAAGGAAGATTAGCTTGATTCAAAATTAAATTTTTTAAAGTAGCGGCATCACCATCAGCACTAAAAGTGTTTTGAAAACCTCTTAATCTTAAAAATTTTTCGGTAGCGGCACCAACACAAAAACAATCAATGTGCTTGATTTTACCTTCGTATTTGAAATTATTAACCGCATTTTTGCTCGTAAAGATTAAGCCGTCACATTGTGTTAGATCAAGTGGTTGCATATCAACGCTAGTGATATTTAAAGTTGGTAAATTAATTACTTCATGACCCATTTGAATTAAGGACTTATTGAGTTGTTGTGAACTTTCTTTACTTCTTGTAATTAAAATCTTCATTATTTTTTAAGTTCATTAATAAGTTTTAAACCCAACTCTTTGCCTAAACTAGAAAAACTATCAACTTTACCAGTTATACTTTCTTTAACGCTTTTGCTGCCGTCGCTAGAAAAAAGTTCTCCAATAATTTTTATTTCATTTATTGTTTTTAATTCTGCATGAATACCAACGGCTGTATTACAATCACCACCTATAACCTCAAGAGCAATCTTTTCAGCCTTGGCACACTTTTCAGTTTGCGCGTCGTTAATGGATTTAATTAAATCTAAAATGTCATAATTATCTTTTTTACATTGTAGTGCAATCACTCCTTGTCCAGCAGATGGGACAACTTCATCAATTTCAAACATTTTTTTAAATGCAGTTTTTAATTTCAAAGTTGAAACACCCGCATTTGCAAGCATTAAGGCATCACAAAATTGATTTTGCATTTTATTCAACCGGGTGTCTATATTTCCACGGATGTCGATTATATTGATATTATGATTTAATTTTTGAAGTTGAAATTTTCGTCGATTAGAACATGTTGCGATGGTTAAATTGGTGTCGCTTATGCTGAATTCTTTATCACTCAATAAAATTTCTCTTGGATCATTACGCTTTGTATAACTGCCAACAATCAAATTGCTGTGATCAATTTTTTCAAGATCCTTTAAGGAATGAATTGCTACATCTATCTTGTTCGTTAACAAGCTTTCCTCAAGTTCTTTGCAGAATAGCTGTTTCCCTCCAATAGTTGATAATTTAGAACTTTGATTTATATCACCTGATGTTTTAATTTTTATTATTTCAAAATTTTCATCTTTTAAATTTGCATTATTCTCGAGGAGAAGATTTAGCACTTTTGCGGTATAGGCTAAGGCTAACTTGCTGCCACGTGTACCAATTTTAATTTTTTTCATAATTAATTTAGTGTAATAGGTAGAGGTAAATAAACAAATTAAAATAAATGAAAAAAATTACTTTTTTGGGTATTGAAACAAGCTGTGATGAAACAGCAGCTGCGGTTATTCAAAGCTTAAATGGTAAACCAAAAATTCTCTCTAATGTGGTTCTTAGCCAAATTAAACAGCATGCTAGATATGGCGGCGTAGTTCCAGAATTAGCGGCGCGAACACACATTGAAAATATAGACAAAATAATTAGTAAGGCATTACAAAAAAGTAAGCTGGACTTGAAGGATATTGATGGTGTTGCTGCAACAACTGGACCTGGATTGGTTGTTTGTTTAAATGTTGGAAGCAGTATTGGTAAATCTTTAGCTGGATTCCTTAAAAAGCCCTTTATCGCCGTCAACCATTTAGAAGGACATGCTCTCAGTCCTGCCTTGATACATCAGAAAATTTCTTATCCATATCTCTTACTTCTTATTTCGGGAGGTCATTCACAATTTTTAATGGTCAAAAGTTTTGATCAATACGTTCAGCTAGGTACAACTATTGATGATGCGGTCGGGGAAGCTTTTGACAAAACAGCTAAGCTATTAGATCTTGGATATCCTGGGGGCGCTAAATTAGAAAAATTTGCAGTCGGCGGCGATGAAGAAGCTTTTATTCTGCCCTTCCCGCTTTTTAGAAAAGCTGGATCTAATTTATCCTTTGCGGGTCTCAAAACAGCCGTTATGAGAATCGCTGAAAATTTAAAACTAAAAAAACACAAAAAGGACTTAGCGGCCTCCTTTCAAAAAATTGTTGAAAAAATACTGGAGGAAAAAACTAAAGTAGCTATGGAACAATTTAGAGCCGAAATGGGCTTTAACGAAAATTTTCCATTTATTATAGCTGGCGGTGTTGCTGCTAACAAAAAAATAAGAGCTAGACTTAAACAATTAGCAGAAGGTAAAAAATTTACTCCTATATTTCCTCCGCTTGAGCTTTGTGGTGATAATGCTGCAATGATTGCCTGGGTTGGAATACAAAAATTTAAAAGAAAAAAATTTGATAGTCTCAATACTAAAATAAGATCTAGATGGGCTTTAGATGCTTCTGCTCCTTTCTTAAAGGGTCCAGGACTTAAATTATAACAATGAATTATTGGTTGCTTAAAACTGAACCAGAGGAATGGTCTTGGCAGCACCAATCCAAAAATAAAAAACTTCCTGTGGCATGGGATGGCGTCCGTAATTTTCAAGCTCGAAATTTTTTACAAAAAATGAATGTTGGTGATCTTTGCTTTTTTTATCATACTGGAAGTGAAAAGCAGATAGTGGGGGTAGTGCGAGTTACCAAAAGGGCATTTCCTGATAAAACTGACAAAACAAAAAAATTTGTATCCATTATGGTTCAATTTCATAGTGACCTCGATCACCCAGTTACCCTAGAAAGCATTAAAAAAAACAAGCAATTAAAAGACTTATTATTGCTTAAACAGTCTCGACTCTCCGTTATGCCTATTGGTTTAAAATGCTGGAAAATAATTAATAACATGGGTAAAATAAACGCTTAAGAGGGAGAAATGGCTAAAAGATCGAGGAAGAAAAAAAAGAAATCAAAAATTAAAGCTAGTTCTAGAAAAGTTGGCAAATCCAAGAAAAGAAAAGCCAGCAAATCTAAAAAAAGACAAAAAAAAACTAAATCAAAAAAACTCTCAACCAAGGCTAATATTATTAAAGAGTCTGATGGAAGTTTAATTATCAAAGTTTCTGATAAATGGGCTAAACAGGCTTATGTAAATCGAAATAAATACGAAAAAAAATATAGTCAATCAATAAAAGATAATGATGGTTTTTGGAGAAAAGAGGGTAAACGTATCAGTTGGATTAAACCTTATACAAAAATTAAAGACGTAAAATATAGTAAAGAGGATGTCAAAATTAATTGGTTTTACGATGGTACACTTAACGCTTCTTATAATTGCATCGATAGACACTTAAAGAAAAATGGAGGTAAAACAGCTATTACTTGGGTAGCCGACGAACCAGGTAATATAAAAAAAATTTCTTATAAACAATTGCACCACAATGTTTGTAAGGCTGCAAATGGATTGAAAAAAATTGGTGTTAAAAAAGGTGATCGAGTAACCATTTATCTTACCATGATCCCTGAATTAGCTTACACGATGCTAGCTTGTGCAAGAATTGGTGCTGTTCATTCAATTATATTTGGTGGTTTTTCTCCAGACTCAATTGCTACAAGGATTAACGATTGTGAGTCTGAATATATTATTACCGCAGATGAAGGTTTAAGGGGCGGAAAAATAATCCCCCTCAAAAAAATTGCTGACGAAGCTCTGCAACAATGTCCTAACGTAAAAAAATGTGTTGTAGTTAAAAGAACTGGTAATCAAGTTGACTGGGATCACAATCGCGATGTCGATTATGATGAACTGACAAAAGATGTACCTAATAAATGTGAACCTGAAGAAATGAATGCGGAAGATCCGTTATTTATCTTGTACACATCAGGTTCAACAGGAAAACCTAAAGGAGTTCTTCATACTACAGGCGGTTATTTAGTTTATGCTTCAATGACTCACCAATATATTTTTGATTATAAACCTGAAGATATATATTGGTGCACAGCTGATATTGGTTGGGTAACCGGTCACAGTTACATTATTTACGGACCTTTAAGTAATGCAGCCACTACTGTCATGTTTGAAGGTATTCCAAACTATCCTGATAGTTCACGTTGGTGGCAAATTGTTGATCAGCTTAAAGTAAATATTTTTTATACTGCGCCCACTGCCATCAGAGCTTTGATGAAAGAGGGTGAAGGTCCTGTTAAAAAAACTAGCAGAAAAACGCTGAAATTATTAGGCACAGTAGGAGAACCAATTAATCCAGAAGCTTGGATGTGGTATTACAAAACAGTTGGTGAGTCTAAATGCCCAATAGTTGACACTTGGTGGCAAACCGAAACTGGTGGAATTATGATTGCTCCCCAACCAGGTGCAATTGATTTAAAACCAGGATCGGCAACGAAACCTTTTTACGGAATCAAGCCAGTTGTTGTTGATCAATCAGGTAAAGTTTTAAAAGGACCTTGTGAAGGTCGACTGTGTATTGCTCAATCTTGGCCAGGTCAAATGCGAACAGTTTATGGAAACCATCAACGATTTATTGAAACCTATTTTTCACAGTTTGATGGAAAATATTTTACTGGTGATGGCTGCCGTCGTGACAAAGACGGGTATATTTGGATCACCGGTAGAGTGGATGATGTCATTATAGTTTCTGGACATAATTTAGGTACTGCAGAAATTGAATCTGCTTTTGTAGCTCATCCAAAAGTTGCTGAAGCTGCTGTTGTTGGCTACCCACACGATATTAAAGGGAATGGATTATATTGTTATGTAACTTTGAAAAGCGGTGAACAGCCAAGTGGGGATTTAGATAGAGAGTTAAAACTTTGGGTTAGAAAAAATATTGGGCCATTAGCTACTCCGGATATCATTCAGTTTGCACCTGGTTTACCTAAAACAAGATCAGGTAAAATTATGAGAAGAATTTTAAGAAAAATTGCTGCCAATGAACATGATCAATTGGGTGATACTACAACTCTGGCTGATCCAAGCGTGGTTGAGTCTTTAATTGAGAATAGACAAAATAAAGGCTAAAAATTTTTAGACCTATCCACTAATTTATAAAAATCACTACTGACTAAATTCCACTTATGTTTTATTGAGTTAAGAACAATTTTTTTATCAAATTTTTTTAATTCATCAGCGATAGGAGCCCATTTAAACAATGCTTCCCCGCTTTGGTAAAATGGTTTTTCAAGATGATGGTTTTGCCAATTGATAGCTCGAAGCCTTTGTTTAAATTCTTCTAAATACTTGTCGTAATCATTTTTTGATAATCCATTAGAAATTTCCTCATCTAAAATTTCATTATAGTATTTTAAAACTAAATCTGTTTCTTTTAAATTTTTTCTCTCTACTAAAACTGAAAAACAAAATAGCAATAAATCTGCAATAGCAGTTAGGTAGATATTCCATTTGGCAATATTAATTGACTCTAAGAATACTTTATCCTCAAACATCAAAACGTGTTGTACACCCATTCTTGTTTTTAAGTAGCCATAGAGGGTTGTTTGAACAACTTGAGCGGATTGTTCTTGAGTGTACTTCTTTAAATCACTAATATTTTCTAATACTTTAAATCGATCCGAAACGCTTTTGTAAGGAATTAGATAGTCCTTAAAATCATTTAGAATAGTTCTAATTTTCACTAATAGGCTGCTCATAAAGTCACTTTTCTTTATATATAAAGGTTTTTTACAATATTTTTGGGCGATTTAAACCTTTCTTTTAACCTCTAGATAAGTATGATCTTTTCATAAATTACGAACAAGTAATTACTAAACGTAAAAAAAGGGGGAAACAATGGCAAATAAAGATGCTCATTGGCAAAAGACGAAGAGCCACATGATCTTAACGTTATTGATCTGGTTCTTCTTTTCTATTGTTATCTTCATGTTCGGTGAATCAATTAATTCAGCGTCATTTCTTGGCTATCCATTAGCTTATTATATGTGCGCGCAAGGATCGCTTCTTGCGTTTGTTATATTAATCTTTTGGGCTGCAAACAGACAAGAGTCGATTGACGATGAGTTTGGTTACGGCGAAAGGGAGGATTAACAATGTTTAAAGGTGATTTTATATCAAACCTTCCCAAGATCTACGGTACTTATACCGGTGGTTTCTTAATCTTCATCATCTTGATGGCGATTATGGAGTCTGCTGGAGTATCAGCTAAAGCAATCGGAGTAATGTTCGTTGCTTTCACAGTTGCGATCTATGCAATCATTGGATGGCTATCGCGAACAGTGCAGGTTGATGCGTACTACGTAGCGGGAAGACAAGTACCAACTGTATTTAACGGAATGGCGACTGCAGCAGACTGGATGTCTGGTGCTTCGTTCGTTGCGATGGCAGGAGGAATTTACTACGGTGGCTATACGTACATGGCTTTCCTAGTAGGTTGGACAGGAGGTTACGTACTCGTAGCCAGCTTGTTGGCTCCTTACCTAAGAAAATTTGGTTGTTACACTGTGCCTGACTTTATAGGAACAAGATACGGTGGTGGCGGAGTAAGATTCGCAGCTGTTATCGTATTAGTTCTTGCGTCATTCACATATGTGACTGCTCAAATTAACGCAACAGGAACTATTGCTTCTAGAGCATTAGGAATTCCGTTCGAACTTGGTGTTTGGGTCGGATTAGTTAGTATCCTATTGTGTTCAATGTTAGGTGGTATGAGAGCAGTTACCTGGACACAGGTTGCTCAGTACATTGTATTGATCATTGCTTATCTAATTCCAGTTTTCTGGATTAGTAATAAGTCTGGTTATGGTGTATTTCCACACTTAATGTTGGCTGACGAGGTTGCTAGAATAGCAGAACTCGAAGGACAATTTGGATTAGTGAAAAATGATGCCGCAGCTATTAAAGCAGCTGGTGTACCTGGTGGTTTAGCATATATTTCTAACCCACACTCTGGTGTACCTGCTGGTGGTTTGGCAGCATGGAAATTCATATCGTTAGCGATATGTATGATGGTGGGAACTGCATCGTTACCTCATATTCTTATGAGATACTTTACAACTCCTTCTGTTAGAGCAGCGAGAAAATCAGTAGCATGGTCGCTATTCTTTATCTTCTTGCTTTATTCATCTGCACCAATGCTTGCAACATTATCGAAGATCTCGTTAATTGATCCTAATCTACCTACTGGAATTATCGGTAAATCAATTGCCGAAGTTCAAAGTATAGAATGGGTGAAACAATGGATTGCTGTTAAACAAGCATACATTGCGGATCTAAACGGTGATGGCGTACTTCAGTTGAACGAATGGTTCATGAGAGGTGACGTGGTAGTATTAGCTACTCCTGAAGTAGCAGGATTACCATATGTAATCTCTGGACTAGTTGCTGCTGGAGGTATGGCTGCTGCGATGTCTACTGCCGACGGTCTAATTCTTGCAATTGCGAATGCTTTATCACACGATGTTTATTACAAACTTATCGATCCTAAAGCAGACGTTAAGAAAAGATTGATCGTTGCACGTGCACTTCTGGTAGTGATCGGTGCTCTTGGTGCTTACATTGCATCAATGAGATTAACCGGAATATTAGGTGCTGTTGCTTGGGCGTTTGACTTTGCAATGTCAGGTCTATTCTTCCCACTTGTACTTGGTGTATGGTGGAAGAGAGCTAACGCTGCCGGTGCGACTGCTGGTATCTTAGGAGGTCTAGCTGTTGGAACTGCGTACTTAATACACGTTGCTCCAGCATTTGGAAACAACCCTCCAATTATCCCAGGCGTTGACCACTTGAGATTTGGTATCCCAGGAGCTATCGCTAGCTTGATACTAATGGTTGTAGTATCACTTGCGACTAAAGAACCTGATGCCGCAACTCAAAGAATGGTGGACGAAGTTCGTGTACCTAGCGGAAAAGCAATACTTAGTAGACAACACTAAATATTGAATTAAACTTATTAAAGGGGCGATTTATTCGCCCCTTTTTTTTTGTCTTTTTAAACAATAAATGTTATTTAAATTTAATGTCAATTTGGATTATTGTTTTAGACTATATCATGGGTCTTATTATGTGGACGCTCATTGGTCGTTCAGCCATGAATATTTTTCAAAGAGAGGACTCGACTTTTTTCTTTATGAAAGTATTTGTCCAAGCAACCAATCCACTTTTAAGTTTATTTAGTTTTATCACTCCAAGTTTTATCGCAAGACCCATTGTACCATTATATGTTGCTTGGTTTTTTTATATGTTTCGATTTTACCTGATGCCTTACTTACTTGGTTACCATGTAATGGGAATGCTTTCCTTTCCACTTGAAAGCGATATCGCCCGAGAGTTATACTCATTGTTTAATTAATTCCCTTTATTTTTTTGACTTAAAAATAGATTAAAATATAAATGTAATATGTCTAACTCTATTAAAATATCACCTTCAATTTTATCAGCAGATTTTAGTAAACTAGGTGAAGAGATCAAAGCTCTAGAAGTTGCTGGCGCTGACTATATTCATATAGATGTAATGGATGGACATTTTGTGCCAAATTTAACTATTGGTCCAGAGGTGATTAAAAATTTAAGACCCGTTACTAAATTGCCTTTTGATGTTCACTTAATGATTACTCCTGTTGACCCTTTAATTGAGTCATTTGCTAAAGCTGGTGCTGATATAATCACTTTTCATCCAGAGGCAACCTCGAATATTAAAAACACAATAGAGAAAATTAAAAGTTTTAAGAAAAAAGTTGGTATTTCTCTTAAGCCAAAATCTGAGATCAAACTCATAGAAAACTATCTTGCAGAAATTGATTTGATATTAATAATGAGTGTTGAGCCGGGCTTTGGTGGACAAAAATTTATGCCAGAAGTATTATCGAAATTAAAATCACTTAAACAGTTAGTAAATTCAAAAAAATTATCAATCGATTTAGAAATAGATGGAGGAATAAATTTTACTAATAGCAAAGATGCGATTGAAGCTGGGGCTAACGTGCTGGTATCTGGTTCTACAATATTCAAAGAAAACAATCGTAATCTCAGTAAAAATATAAAATTATTACGCGGCTAGTCAATCGTGTTACTCAACTCTTTTGCAAACTTAAAAATTTCTTTTAAAAATTTTACTCAAAACTTCAAAGAACTCTATTTTTTATCTAATTATTATGACCAGAAGATTAGCAGAAAAGTTAATATTAAATTTTATTTTTTTCCTAATCCTTACTTGATGACTAGTTTAATTAAATATCAAAACTTTTCTTTTCATCTTGTTGAAGCAGAAGAAAATTATTGGTCAAAAATCGATAATTTAAAAACACTAAAATCAGCAAGTAGATTTAAATGGCTAAATGCTGTTAATAGAAAAGTACATTCATCACACGTTCAAAAAATAATCCATGCTTGGATTAAAAGAAACAACAAATACAACAAAACTCTTTGGGCGGCAGATGTTATTTTTGATCGAGTGTTGTCATGGCTTTTTAACGGAGAGTTAATTCTTAAAAACTCCGATTTAGAATTTCAAAATATCTTTTACGGTTCTTTGAATAAACAAATTAATCACATAAGAAATATACCTGACAAAGAAATTGATTATATTCACTCACTAAAAAAACATACAACACTTTTAATCACAAGCGTTGTCATTCAAGAGTTAGATCAACTTTTTGAAAATAGTACAAAAAACGTTTTAAATATACTTGAAGATTATTTTGATGATCAGGGTATTTTAAAGAGTAAAAATATCGATCATCTTATGGTTATTTCTAAATATTTAATTTTGATTGAGCAAATTTGTCATCATGGTCAAAAACATTTACCTGATGAACTAAATATTCTCCTTGGAAAAATTATAAATAATATATTTGTCTTAAAAAATCCCTCAGGTTTAACACCTTTGTTTATGGGAGCTACGGACAAAAATTTAGAGGTTTATTTTGACTATTTAAAAAGTTTAAATTACAAAAAGTCTCCGAAAACTAAAAATTTTTCAAACCTGATTTTAATTAAAAGTAAGAAAAATATTATTTATTTTGATTTAAATGAGCCACCTAAAAAATCTCATTCTTCTTTCTATCAAAATGGTCCTTTAGCTTTTGAATATTATTATGACAAAGATAAAGTTATCACGAATTGCGGATTTGGTATTAATATTTCAGATGAATGTGCTTATTATAGCCGACTAACCTCGGCTCAATCAACCTTATGTTTAAATCAAACAACAGTGAGTAAATTTAACAAGAGTTCCATTAAAAATTTTTATTCACCCATATTAAGTTCTTTCAAAATTTTTGATAAATTTGATAAAGAAACTGACTTTACACTTACTGCAGGTGCGACACACAACGGATACAAGAAAAAATATGGATATGAACATAAAAGAGTTATTACTTTGAATAAAGTGACCGAGTCATTGTATGGCGAAGATTCATTAATTAATGTTAAGGAAGATGAAAATAGATTAAATTTTAATATACGTTTTCATTTATATCCTGAGACTATAGCTATTAAGACCATGGGAGATAAAGGTGTAATTATCAAACTTAATTCGGGTAAATCATTCGTTTTTAAATGTGATGATTGTAAATTAGAGATAGAGAACGGTCTATTTTTTGGTAGAAAGACAACAACAAAAAATTTAAATATCAATTTGATAGGAATGACTAATAATAAAGTTACAAATATTAAATGGTCAATTGAAAAAGGTGCTTGATGCTCAATAAAATTAAAAATGCTTTAATTTCAGTATCGGATAAGTCTGAGTTATCTAAGTTGGTAAAAGCTTTAAGTAAATTTAACATTAATATTATTAGTTCTGGCGGTACTTATAATGAAATCAAAAAGTTGGGGCACGAATGCACAGAACTTTCATACTACACTGGTTTTGAGGAAATGTTAGATGGTCGAGTTAAAACATTACATCCTAAAATCCATGCTGGCATCCTACATGATCGTGGTAATCAAAAACACCAAATTGAGATGGAAAAAAATAATTTTCCCTCCATTGATTTGATTGTAGTTAATTTTTATCCTTTTCAAAAGATTGTTTTAGAAAAAAATGACACTAAAAAAATTATAGAAAATATTGATATTGGTGGTCCAACGTTAGTTAGAGCAGCTGCTAAGAACTTTGAGAATGTTCTTATTATAACTAGCACTAAAGATTACAAATCTTTAATTGATGAAATAGAAAAAAATAAAGGCTCGTCTTCATCAAAATATCGAAAACAAATGGCTGCTAAAGCATTTGCCCTCACTGGTTATTATGATGCAATGATATCTAATTGGTTTAACCAAGAACTTAATATTAAATTTCCTGAACGAAAACTGATTTTTGGTAGAAGAATTGAAAACTTAAGATATGGTGAAAATCCTCATCAAAATGCATCGTACTATTTAAGTGACTACAATGATAGAGTCAGTGGTTTAAAACAAATTCATGGTAAAGAATTAAGTTTTAATAATTACAATGATATTCTTTACGGATTAGAATTTAGTGAGAGTTTTAATAATAATAAAAATTGTACAATTATTGTCAAACATGCTTCTCCATGTGGTGTGTCGATTAATGCTTCGCAAGAAAAATCTTTTAAAAACGCATTAGCCTCAGATCCAATCAGTGCTTATGGTGGCATTGTTATTAGTAATTATAAAATGAAAGAACAAGTTGCAAAATTGATTAACAAAATATTTATAGAAGTGGTTTTGGCAAAAGGATTTGATCCGAAAAGCCTAGCTATATTAAAATCAAAAAAAAATATCAGAATTATCGATACGTCAAAATACTTAAATAAAACTAATGTGAATGTTAAACACTTCGGCAATTCTTTCTTAATGCAGGATAAGAACAAAATATTATTAAATAAAAATAAAATACAATACGTAACAAAGAAGAAACCAAATAAAACTCAAATGCAAGAATTAGAATTTGCATTTACGGTTTGTAAATTTGTAAAGTCAAATGCGATCGTAATCACTAAAGACTTTTCAACTATTGGGATTGGCGGTGGTCAACCAAGTCGGTTGGATAGCGCAGACATTGCTATTAAAAAAGCAAAACAATTTAATCGAAAGAAATTAAAAAATGCATTTGTAGCTTCCGATGCTTTTTTTCCCTTCGCAGATGGTGTTAAAAATCTAATTAAATCAGGAGTGCGTACGTTTATCCAGCCGGGTGGTTCAATTAGAGATGATGAGGTTATTAAGACGGTTAATCAAGCCAAGGGCAGTATGATTTTATCACGCATCAGGCACTTTAATCATTGATTTTAATTGCATCAATTTTTGCTGATAAAATAAAATCATTTTCCGATAAACCTTCAAGAGCATGCGTATATATTTTAATTAAGGCATAACCCCAACCAAATGTAATGTCGGGATGATGATTCTCACTCTCTGAAATATCAGCTACTTGATCAATAAATTGTTTTGCTGCTAAAAAGTTTTTAAATTTTATTTTTTTTTCTAAATAATAGGAGTTCTTTTCATTTTTTTTAACATCCCATCCATCTACTTTTTTGAGATATTTATGAATTTCCTTTAAATCGAACGCTGAACCAATACCCTCACAAGGTACACATTTTTTGTTTTTTAATTCACTGCTCATTCTTGGAGCGGGCAAAGGGACTTGAACCCTCGACCTTCTCGTTGGCAACGAGACGCTCTACCACTGAGCTATGCCCGCATTGAGGACTTATATAATACTATAGTGGTATTTTGGTCAATAGAATACTATGATGAAATTTCACAATGAAAAAAAAATTACCAAATGATATTCCAGTTTTTCCGCTAAGGGATGTAATTTTTTTTCCCAATACAAACTTGCCATTAAATATTTTTGAAAATAGATATCTAGAAATGGTTAACGATATTTTAAAAACGGAAAATAAGTTTTTAGGTATGATCCAAACAAAGACAAATAATGAATTATTTAAAGTTGGCTGTATTGGTCAAATAACTGATCAGGAACACTTACCTGATGGAAGAATCCTGATCAATTTAAAAGGTGTCAGCAGATTTACAATTAACAAGGAATTAGAAACAGAAAAAAAATATAGAGTGTGTAATGTAAGTTACGAAAAATATGCTCAAGATATCGAGGAAGTATCAGTGGCTGCCAGCACTAATCAGGAAATGATTAATAAAACAAAAAAATTTTTAGAAAAAAATTCAATTTTATTAAATTGGCAAGAACTCAATAAGCTAGATTTTAATGAAATTTTAAACACCATGGCAATGATTGCTCCAATCTCAAGTGAAGAAAAACAAAAATTACTGGAAGCTGAAAATTTTAAGACTAGAGAACAATTTTTTAATGAAATTTTAGATTTCTATTTATTGAAGACTACACCAGCTAGTAAAATTTTCCATTAAGTTAAACTAATGATTGGTTTGCAATTTTTTTTGATAAATCTTTTAAATAATTATATTTACTAAACTGAGTTAATAAAATATCTTTTATTTTAAAAAACCTATTATCACTTTTTAGTGTCTGATTAATCAGGTTAAGTCCTAATCCTGCTAAAATTTTCTCAGGTTTTCGCTTTGCTTCGATTTCACTCAGTAAATTAGTTTCATCAACAAAAAGTCCTAGTTTATGGTAGTGATTAATTTTGTGCTGCAATAAAGCAATGTCCCTTAATATTAGATTAAACCCATGCCCTGCTAATGGATGAATGCTAGCATTTGCATTACCTAAAATTAGGATATTATTTTTAAAAATTTTTTTCGATATTCTGGTGATTATTGGAAATATCTTAATAGGGTTGGTAAAAATAATTTTTTCATAACCAAAAAATCTTTTGATTTTATCTTGAATTATATTTTTAATTTCATTTTTATTTTCATTTAAAAAGTCTTTTTTTATGGTCCAAACTAATGAGCACTGATTTTTTTTGAAAGGTAGTATAGCCATAGGTCCCTCATTAAAGAAGAATTGCTGAACTTTTAACTTATCTGAATTATTGATTTTAAAATTACATGTTAATGAAACTTCATTACCATCATAGCTAATCGCCCGATGAAGATTTAACTGATCAAATAGTTCTGGTTGATGACCGACACACATAATTACCAGATTGTACTTTTTAGATAAACTAGTGGTTTCATACTCAATTTTATTATGCAGAGTAAATAATTTTTTTTTAAGGATTTTTACGTTCTTTTTATTTTTTAATTTTCTAATTAATAATTGTGATAAGGCAGAATTTTGTACTATGCTAATTAGTGTTCCTTGATCATTAAGACTAAAATCTTTTATTTTATCTCTAATCAATGTTCTCAGAATAATATGATTACTACTGAAAATATAACTATCTAATTTTTCACCACATAGTTTTTTTAATTGGCGCAAATTATCTTTACTTAGAGCTGTTACTCTTTGATCTTTGTGTTCTAGATCGTTGCCCCTGATAAATAATTCAACAGAGGAATTTGTTTCTGAAAGTTGTAACGCTGTAACTAAACCTGTAAGCCCACCACCGATAATACAAATTTTATTTAATTTCATATTTTAATTTTTGATCAAGTTAATTAAAATGATACAAATAAATCAATATGATTCGTTAAAATTATTTGGCGATTATGCATAAAATATTAATATTTCTTAAATTAAGATTAATTGAATTAATAGGTTTATCAGTTATCATTCTAGCGGTTGCACTGGCTGCTGGTAATTGGACGTATTCTCCTGAAGATCCGACTTATATCTATAATAATTCTGAGACTGTCTTAAATAATATATTTGGAATCTATGGTGCTAAAATTTCAGATTTTTTCTTACAAAGCTTTGGGCTGACCTCTTTTTTATTTTCTATTATGTTTTTTGCTTGGGGAGTTAGGTTAGTTGCAAAAAAGGAAATTAATCTTACTTGGCGTATCTTATTTTGGATTATTTATACTCCTGCTAGCTGCTTATATTTATTTTTATATTACCAAAATTCTTTTTGGTTGGTTGACAATGGAAACGCTGGTTTTATTGGTGAAATCATTTTTAAACTATTGCAAAATTACGCCCTTATTGAAGGCATTCCTTACTTTAAACCGGCATTACTATTATTTGTAATTATTACATTTTTATTAGCTTCGAATATCAATTTAATCTACTTTTTAAAAAAATTATTCACTCTCTTGTTTAATAAAAGTAACAAGTTTGAGAATGAGATTGTTTCGGAACAACCAAGTAGCTCAAATGAAATTACAACTTCTCAAGAAAATATCAAAGAACAATCATCTTTTAGTTTCTTAGCTAAAGAAAAAACTAATCCGAAGGTATCAACTTCAAAAAAATTTTTATTACCAAATATAGATTTGCTTGAAAAAGTAGCAGTAAAAAAATCCGTAAAAGATACTAATCTACCCAATGAGGATTTTATGGAAAAGATTTTAAAGGATTTTGGAGTTGAGGGGCAAGTCAAAAAAATTAATCAAGGTCCTGTTGTCAATCTTTATGAGTTTGAACCTGCTGCTGGTGTTAAAGTTTCAAAAATAGTCAATCTTTCAGAAGACATTGCGCGAAATACAAGTTCAACCTCAGCTAGGGTGGCTATGATTCCTGGACAGAACACTATAGGAATAGAAATTCCAAATTCAAATCGTGAAAATGTTTTTATTCGAGAAATTTTAGAAAACGAACGATTTAAAAAAAGAGACATCAAAATACCCATCGCTTTAGGGAAAAGTATTGCTGGCACACCGATAGTTGCTGACTTAACAAACATGCCTCATCTACTCATCGCGGGAACAACTGGTTCGGGAAAATCAGTTTGCATAAATACATTGATCATTTCAATTTTATACAGTTTAAAACCAGACATCTGTAAATTTATTCTCATCGATCCTAAAATGTTAGAATTAACTGCCTATGAGGGTATCCCACACCTTTTAACTCCTGTAATTACAGATGCCAAAAAAGCTACGAGTGCTCTTGCCTGGACAGTAAAAGAAATGAATAGCCGATATAAATTAATGAGCAAAGTAGGAGTTAGAAATATTGACGGTTACAATGCTAAACATGAATTAAAAATGCCTTACATCATTGTAATCGTTGACGAGATGTCAGACCTGATGTTGGTTGCGGGTAAAGAGATTGAAAATTATATACAAAAACTTTCACAGATGGCTAGAGCCGCTGGCATCCACATTATTATGGCTACACAAAGACCAAGTGTAGATGTTATCACTGGTACGATTAAGGCAAATTTTCCAACTCGAATTTCATTCCAAGTTAGCTCTAAAATTGACAGTCGAACTATTTTGGGTGAACAGGGTGCTGAACAACTTCTAGGTAAAGGAGATATGCTCTTTATGTCTTCTGCAAATAGAATTATCAGAATACATGGACCTTATATCTCTGAAAAAGAAGTAGCAAAAGTAACTTCGGTTTTAAGGGCTCAAGGAGAGCCAGATTATGTTGAGGAGATTACACAAGATAATCAAAGCAGTTTTACAAAATTAGATGCAGATGAAGGTAGTGACGAATTATACAATACAGCCTTAGAATTAATTCGTTCCGAACAAAAAGCCTCTACTTCGTTCCTACAAAGAAAATTACAAATCGGTTATAACCGAGCAGCAAGAATCATAGATCTTCTAGAGGAAAATGGTGTTGTAAGTAAAGCTAATCATGTCGGTAAAAGAGAAGTGCTTTGATGCAACCTTTTGCTCGCGTAGTCCTATATGCATTTATTTTATTAGGTTTTCTAAGTGAACTTAAAGCAGACGATAAACGAGAGATCATTAATAATATTAAACAAACTAAAACACTCAAATTTCAATTTGAACAAATAATTAATACCGACATTGAGACTGGGACATGTGTTATGGAATTTTCAACAGCCATAAAATGCAATTATAATGACAAAAATCAAAAACAAATTATTGCTAAGAAAAACTCGATTCATATTTACCAAGCCAGATACAAAAAGTTAATCAGTTATCCTGACAAAAATAAAATGTTTTCTCAAATTTTAAATAAAGATAATTTAATCAAGCAAATCCAAAATAGCACACTAGTTGAAGCCAATAATGCCCTGGTTGTAACTATCAATAATCCGGAACAGGAGGAATTAGAAGTATATTTTAATAAACTAAATTTTGTACTTGAGGGTTGGTCACTCAATGATATTCGTAATAATAAAATTTTTTTTAAGATTCAAGTTCTAGAATTGAATAATGTTATCGACCCCAATGAATTTAAAGTACCAGTAATTAATTAGGATAGTACTGAATACTTTCTTTTTTTGTAAGTTGAAAATCTCTTTTTAAATAATTCTTTAAAGCATTTTCATGATCAAGAGAGCAAGTATGAACACTTATCTTTTTAGGTTTGAACTTTAAACACTGTGTTAGACAATGTTCTAATAATTGCGTTCCTAATTTCTTTCCTCGATATTCCTCCAGAAGCCCCAGCTGAATGATGTCGCACATAGTCTTTGTTGCATCATTAATAAATTCATAAAAACCAACATAAGATTGTTGATCTTTTAATACCCAGGTATGCAAATTAGGATTACTTACATATTTTTCCCATTCAGTTATTTGCCAGCTTAGTCGGTCCCGCCAAAAAAAATCTTTGCCAATGGTTTTATAAAAAAATTTATTTAGATCTGGATTTTTTTGTTTTTCAAAAGAAAAATTATTAGGCAGTTTGGTGGTGGTTAATTTTTTATTTATAACTGACAACTCAAGAAAATATCGAGTAACCAACATTTAACTAACCATTTTACCAACTTTTTCTCCAGCAAAGATATGATAGTGTAAATGAGGAACTTCTTGACCACCATCACTACCAATATTAGACAAAATTCTATAGCCCGTTGCTTGAACGTTTAAAACTTTGACAACTTCTAATACGGATTTGTTAAACTCAACTATCTCTTTATCACTTGCTCGCTGATTAAAATCTTCAAAATCTTTATAATGACCTTTGGGAATGACTAAGACGTGAATTTTCTTTTGTGGATTTATATCATGAAACGCTAAAACAAATTCATTTTCATAAACTTTTTTACAAGGAATTTCTCCTCTTAAAATTTTTGCAAATATATTATTTTGATCGTAGCTCATTTTTGCCTTTTTTTTAATTCACTCATCACATCTTCAATCTTAATATCGTTAGCTTCTAGATAAACTAATAAATGGTAAATCACATCAGCGGCTTCATGTATTTTATTAGAATCTTGCTCCACGGACTCAATCAATTCTCCAATTTCCTCTTTAACTTTTGCCACACTTAAGTTTTTATCATTAAGTAGTTTATTGGTATATGATTGTTTGGGCGCAGATTTTTTTCTTTCCCTAATTATTTTAATTAACTGCTCTAAGTTTTCAAACATGCTATAATCTTACCGATACATTTTTAGAATTCAAATATTCTTTGGCGTCTTTAATTTTATATTCGCCGTAGTGAAAAATAGAAGCTGCTAAAACCGCACTCGCTCCACCTTTAACTATACCATCATATAAGTGATCTAGAGTCCCAACACCACCTGATGCGATCACAGGGATGTTAGTGCTCTGGGTGATAGCCTGAAGTAATTCAATATCGTAACCAGATTTTGTTCCATCCTTGTCCATGGAGGTAAGTAAAATTTCTCCGGCACCATTGTTCTCCACTTTTTTAGCAAATTCGATAGCATCAATTCCAGTTTTATTTCTGCCGCCGTGAGTAAAGACCTCCCATTTTTTTTCTGAAATTTTTTTAGCATCAATTGCTACCACGATACATTGAGAGCCAAATTTTTTTGAAGCTTCTTTTACAAAGCTCACATCATTTACAGCTGCCGTATTAATCGAGACTTTATCTGCTCCGGCAAGCAACAAATCTTTAATATTTTGAATAGATCTAACGCCACCCCCAACGGTTAAAGGCACAAAACATTCTTTGGCAGTTTTCCTTACAATATCAATGATTATATCTCGATTTTCATTTGAGGCAGTGATATCTAGAAAACAAATTTCATCTGCTCCACCGTCACTATAAAGTTTTGCTTGCTCCACTGGATCGCCAGCATCCTTTAGTTCAACAAAGTTAATCCCCTTAACCACTCTTCCGTTTTTAACATCTAAGCAAGGAATAATTCTATTTTTAAGCATTAAGCTCCTTTGCTAATTCATCAAGATCAATATCACCATCATAAATTGCTTTACCAACAATAATACCTTCAATTTTTTTATTATTTAATTTTTTTGCTTCTTTAATATCATTTAGTGAAGAAACACCACCCGAAATAACAACAGGACAATTAGAAATTTTTGCAATTTTTTCTGTTTCTTCAAAGTTAGGGCTGATTTTCGTACCATCTCTATTTATGTCTGTATAAATAATTCTGCTAACGCCAAATCCATTCACTTCTTTTAGATAATCGATTGCTTTGATATTTAAATTTTCTTTCCAACCTGAGATAGAGAGATGTTCATCTTTAACATCTAATCCTAGAGCAATTTTGTTTTTAAATTTTCCACAAGCTTCCTTTAAAAATTCTTTGTTTTTAATAGCACTACTTCCCAATATCACTTTTTCAGCACCAGCATCGATGTATTGCTTAATACTATCTAGGGATCTAACACCACCACCTATTTCAATTTTTAAATCGTGTTTGCTTATTATTGATTGAATAATATCTAAGTTCACTGTCTTACCTGTTAAGGCTCCATCTAAATCAATAATGTGCAAATTCTTAAAACCATGATTTTTATATTTTGCAGCTTGATCGATTGGCGAAGTTGCATATTCAGTTTTATTTGCAAAGTCTCCTTTGATTAATCTTACACATTTCTTGTCTTTAATATCAATGGCTGGAAATATTTTCATTTTATAAATTTATAAAGTTTTGAATTATTTTTAAGCCTTCCTTATCACTCTTCTCGGGATGAAATTGAGTGCCGAATAAATTATCTTTTTCAACTGCACAAACAATCTTTGATGAATAGTCTGTGGTAGCTGAAATGACTGATTGATCATTAGGTATGAATTCATAACTATGAACAAAATACATGTGAGATTTATTTTTTATATTTTTAAATATTTTGCTTTCCTTTTGAATTTCGATTTCGTTCCAACCAATATGTGGCAGTTTAAATTTTCCGTTCTGATTATCAATTTTAGAAACTTTTCCTGAAATCCAGCCCAGTCCATTTGTTTCTGCCTCTTCATAGCCGACATCAGCAAACATCTGTAAACCCACGCAAATTCCTAGTAATGGTTTCTTCTTAATAATGGCAAAATCTTTAAGTGTCTCAACCAATCCTTTAATGTTGTTTAACGAGTCAACACAACTCTTAAACGATCCCTGTCCTGGCAAAACAATCTTATCACTGGATTTAATTTTTTTTATATCTGAATTAACCTCAAGATTAACTTTACCCTTAGCTACCTCTGTAAAAGAGTTTATCACTGAGCTTATATTGCCCGACTGGTAGTCAACGATTGTGACGTTCATCTAGTTTAAATAGAACCTTTTGTCGATGGTATTGAATTTTTAATTCTTTTATCTATCGCTAAAGCATCTTTTAATGATCTTGCCAAACCTTTGTAGCAAGACTCAATTTTATGGTGACTGTTTTCACCGTAAATATTTTCAACGTGTAGAGTAATACCCGCTGATTGAGAAAAAGCTTGGAACCATTCTTTAAAAAGTTCAGTATCCATTTCACCCAATTTTTCTACAGGTAAACTAACTTTCCAAATTAGATAAGGTCTGTTGGATACGTCAATCGAAACCCGACTTAACGTTTCATCCATTGGTATCATCGTAGAGGCATATCTAGTAATTCCCTTACGATTACCTGCAGCTTTTTTTATTGCTTCACCAATAGCAATCCCTGTATCCTCTGTTGTATGGTGTAGATCAATATGTGTATCACCTTTCGCTTTCACAGTTAGATCTATTAGTGAGTGTTTAGATAACTGTTCAAGCATATGATCAAGGAAGCCGATCCCAGTTTCAATTTTATACTTACCTTTGCCATCAAGATTCACTGATACAGAAATTGATGTTTCTTTAGTTTTTCTGGTAATTGATGCTTTTCTAGCCATATTATTTTCGTTTATTATATATAGTTAATAGTCCTAATAATCAATTCCTAGGAAACCTGCTATTGAACTTAAGAATTTAATCGCTACATAACAAATATGGAAAAAACGCAAAATTGGCATGGTACGACTATTGTCTTACTTAGAAAAAATAACCAAACAGTCGTAGCTGGTGATGGACAAGTCAGTTTGGGGAATACCATTCTTAAAAGCACTGCTAAAAAAGTTAGAAAAATTGAAAAACGTTCCGTCATTGCTGGTTTTGCTGGTTCAACAGCAGATGCTTTAACCCTTTTTGAAAGATTAGAGGCTAAGCTTGAAAAACATGCTGGCAACCTCTCCCGTGCAGCGGTTGAACTTGCAAAAGATTGGCGTACGGATAAATATTTAAGAAGACTAGAAGCTCTTATGGCAGTAGCTGATAAAGAAAAGAGTTATATCATTTCTGGTACAGGTGATGTTTTGGAACCAGAGGATGGAATTATAGGCATTGGTTCAGGCGGTAACTATGCTTTAGCTGCAGCAAAAGTTTTAATAGAGTCAGATCTATCGGCTGAAGATATTGCAAGAAAAGCAATTAAGATTGCTTCTGATATCTGTGTCTTTACCAACAACAATGTTACAGTAGAGAAGATTTAATTATGGATAAAAATAAACCAAACTTAAAAGTAATCAAAAACGAAGATAAGACTGAAAAAGGTTTAGCTAGTGCCTTATCACCAAGGGAAATTGTTTCTGAACTTGACAGATATATTATTGGTCAAAAAGAAGCAAAAAAAGCTGTCGCTATTGCCTTAAGAAATAGATGGCGAAGACAAGCTTTGACTGATGAAATTAAAGAAGAAATTTTACCAAAAAATATATTAATGATTGGACCAACTGGAGTTGGTAAAACTGAAATTTCAAGACGACTATCAAAATTAGCAGAGGCGCCTTTCTTAAAAGTTGAAGCAACCAAATTTACTGAAGTTGGTTATGTCGGCCGTGATGTAGAACAAATACCAAGAGATCTTATGGAGATTTCTATTGCTTTAGAAAAATCAAAAAAAAGAAAAGAAGTACATGCTAAAGCACAACAATTAGCCGAAGAAAAAGTCATTGATGCTTTAGTTGGTAAAAATGCAACTGTAGCAACACGGGAAAGCTTTAGAAAAAGATTAAGACAAGGTGATCTCGATGCACAAGAAATTGAAATCGAAGTTGAAGACAACGCATCTAATATTCAAAGTTTTGAAATCCCAGGTATGCCCGGAGGCAATGTTGGTATGATCAATGTTGGCGAGATCTTAGGTAAAATGGGACAAAAAACTAAAAAGAAAAAAATGTCCGTTAAAGAATCTCATGAGATTCTTCTAGCGCAAGAATCCGACAAATTAATTGAACAGGATAAAATCATTTCAGAAGCTAAAAAAAATGTAGAAAATAATGGAATAGTTTTCTTAGATGAAATCGATAAAGTTTCTGCCCGAGGTGATCGTGTGGGTGGTGATGTCTCAAGAGAAGGAGTACAAAGAGATTTATTACCTTTAATTGAAGGTACCACTGTAAATACTAAATATGGTCCACTCAAAACTGATCATATTTTATTTATTGCTTCTGGCGCATTTCAACTTGCAAAGCCATCTGATTTATTACCAGAACTACAAGGAAGACTTCCTATTCGAGTGGAGCTGAGTGCTTTAACGGAAGATGATTTTATAAAAATTTTAAAAGAACCAGATAATAGTTTGATTAAACAATATAAAGCATTGTTAAAAACTGAAGATGTTGAATTAGAATTTGACGAAAGTGCAATCAATTTCATAGCTAAGATTTCAACCGAGATCAACTCGACTGTTGAAAATATTGGCGCCAGAAGGTTGCATACGATTATAGAAAAGATTTTAGAGGATATTAGTTTTACTGCTTCAGATAAAGCTGGTGAAAAAATTCTAATTGATAAAGCTTATATTGAAAAAAATCTTGGTGATTTGACCAAAGATATGGATTTATCTAAATTTATTCTTTAAGTTTTTTAAACTTTACTTTAATTGCTCCTGCTCCACCATCTTTTTGCTCGGCTTCTTCAAGAACAGAGATTTTATCAGCAATTTCTTCAAATGACTTAATAGCTTCAGGAATTAAATATTTCAACTTATTGTATTTGTCCGAATTATAAACATCACTTTTAGGAGAGTGCAGACCTTTACCGGTTATAATGATCGCTTCATTGACCCCTGTCTCAATACATTGCTCTAAAAAATCTTTTGTTTTTTTTATAGCTGTATCTAAAGAACTGCCATGCAAATCTAATTTTCTTTTATTAAATTTTTTAAATTGAGGTTCCTGTTCTTTGCTATGAATAGGTCCAGGATTTTTTATAAACTCTTGCCAATCTTTTAGATCTTTAGCAGAGGGTTTTTTAATCACTTACCTGCTATTTCAGCTAAATACCAGTTAGGATTTCGACTGATTGCGTTTTTAGAAAATTTCCAAATATCAGTAACTGTTTTAATTTTGTCTGGATCACCTTGGATGACTTCGTTTTTATTGTTTCTTTTTACAGAAATAATTTCACTAACAAATTTAACGGTTGCATATAATTCATTTTTAATCTTCTCATATTTTTCAACATTAGAAGATTTAACTCCGATGAAAGTTAGATCAGACTTTGTTTGGTTTTTTATTCTTTCATCAATTACGTTTAGAAAATCGTTGTAAACTTGATCTTTTAATAAGAATTTTAATTCCTTTTTATCACCTTTAGCGAAAGCGGTGATAATTCGTTCGTAAGCAAGTTCGGCGCCTTGTAAAAAGTCTTTTAGTTTCTGCCCTTCTAATTTATCGCCATCCTTATCAAAAAAATTTGGTCTTTCGGTTTTTCGTTGTTGAACTTTATTTTCAAAATTTGAGTAAACAGGTTCATCATGACCAGTTCGTCGACCTAAAATATTTCTTAATCTCAGGATGATAAAGCCTGCGATCATTGCTAATAAAATAATATCTATATAACCAAAGTTTTCATTCATATTTGAAATATATATATCAATAGTATAGTTTTAAAGGGCGCAAATGAACTTTTTTTTATTTTTTTTAATTTCTTTACCTATATTAGAGCTTTATTTAATAATCAAAATTGGACAAATCATTGGTTTTATTGATGTTTTATTCGTTATTGTGCTAACTGCACTTATCGGTCTCTTTGTCGCAAGAATTCAAGGATTTAAAATTTTACAAGAAGCTCTTCGAAAAATTTTAGAAAACAAAACACCTATTTTTGAAATCATATCAGGCGCTTCGATTGCCGTAGCAGCATTTTTGATGATGGTGCCAGGATTTATCACTGATTTTATTGGCTTGTTATTATTAATACCATTTACAAGAAATATGTTAATTAGTGTTACTTTTAAACCTCGCACACAAAAAAAAGAAGAAAACGTAATTGAAGGCGAGATCATAGACCATGACAGAGAGTAACTATAAAATAATAGGTAAATATCTCAACAATACTCAATTTGAGATTCCAAATGCAGATATATTTTACAAATTAGATGTTCATATAAAAGATTACAAAATCAATCTAGATATTAAAACAGCTAAACTTAAAGATAATGTCTTTCAAATAAATACAACGTTAGCCTTATTGCGAACAGAAGAAACCAAAGAAAAAATTACAGTCAACGTTTCTCTAGCCACAATTGTTGAGATCACAAAAAATGGTTTAAGTGAAAATGACCTTCGCAAAATTTTTTTAATTAGTATACCTCAAGCAGCCTATCCTGATTTGCGCTCAACTATTATTCTATTGTTTGAGAAATCAGGTTTTAAAAATATTCAAATTGAACAAAATATAGATTTTGAAAAACTTTATTTACAAAAATATCCTAATTAATCTTTATAAAAATTCTTTTTTAAATTTTGTTTAAGAAAATTATTAAACTGTTCTAACTCAGCAGGTGTGGGTTTGACAATTTGTTTACAATATTCTGTTTTTTGATTACTTGCAGATTTTTGAAACTCTTGAGTATTATTTGAAGAACCTTCACTGAAAAGCTGAGGTTCTTTTTGCCCGATCATGTTAATATACGCTTCACGTAATAATTCGCAGTCAAGCAATGCGTTATGTTTTGTTCTTTTGGATAGATCAATACCGAAACGTTTACACAAAGCATCAAGAGAATTAGGACTCCCAGGAAACTTTGTTCTAGCAACTTCTAAAGAATCGATGACTACATTAGGATCAATGTTCTGCTTTCCTAATAAACCCAGTTCATAGTTCAGGAAACCAAGATCGAATTTGGCGTTATGAATAATAATTTTTTTTCCTTCAATAAATCTTAAAAATTCATCACATATTTCTTTGAATGGTTTTTGATCTTTTAGAAACTCATCTGAGTAACCATGAACTTTAAAAGCATCTGGCGAAACTTTTTTACCTTCAGGATTAATAAGATAGTAAAAAACATTTTTAGTCGGCATTAAGTTTTTAGTTTCAATGCAAGCTATCTCAACTATGCGATCTTTATGCTCGGTTGAAAGACCGGTGGTTTCTGTATCTAAAAAAATTTCATGCATATTTTATTAATTTTAATTTTAAAATTTTAACTTTTTCTTTTAAATCTTTCAAAGATTTATCATTATAAATAACATAATCACTTTTTTGTATTTTCCGTTGAGGTTGTATTTGTCGGTTATCAAATAAATTAAAATGCTTAATATTCCCACCTCTTTGAATAAATAATTTCTTTCTTTTTTTTAAGGGCGCAAAAACAAAAACACATTTATGATAATTTTTTTGAAGTTTGCTTTCAAAAAGTAAAGGAATTTCGAAAAAGCACATCTTTTTATTTTTGTTTTTTCTTATAAAGTTTTTTCTTTCTTTTCTAACTTTGGGATGAATAAATTTTTCTAGTTGTTTTAATTTAATTTTTTTACTTCTTAAAAGTTTTCTAATATCTTGTTTAGATCGGATGCGATGTTTAAGTATCCGACTGAGCGATTTCAAAAAGATTTTTTTCTTATATAAATTTTTAACTACTAAATCTGCATCAAATATAGGGGTTATGTTTGATCTTAATAATTTTGCAACGGTAGATTTACCTGAAGCAATTGACCCTGTGATTGCAATTTTTTTCATTGTATTTCGGCTTTCATAAGACTAATAAGTTCATTCGTGATCTTGGGTTTAACCCCTGTCCAAATTTCAAAAGCTCTTTCACCTTGATAGATTAACATTTCTAAGCCGTTGAAAACTTCCCCGCCGCTATTTTGTATTGATTTAGCTAACGTTGTTTTATCCGGATTATAAATAACGTCATAAAATATTGTACCCTTATTGATTGGCGCATCATTGAATGGCGTTGGATCATCAGTTTTCATACCTAAACTTGTAGTATTAACAATCATGGCAGTGTCTCTTAGATGCTCCTTTAAACTGTTCCATGGTATGACTTGCACATTAGAAAATTGTTTCTGTATAGCTTCTGCCTTAGCAATCGTTCTATTAGCTAACACTATATTTACAATTTTTTTTTGACTTAAAGCATAAATTATTGATGGTGTTACACCGCCTGCACCTAAAACTAAGATTTTTTTCTTATTATCAATTTTTTTAGTTATTTTATTTAAAAATCCTGATTGAAAACCATAAATATCAGTATTGTCACCACAAACTTTTCCTTTTTCAAAATACAGTGTATTAACTGAGTTTGTCTTCTGAGCAGCTTCAGTTAAGTGTTCAACAAAAGGAATAATTTTTTGTTTGAACGGTATCGTAATGTTTATGCCCGTAAGTTCACCGGTTTTTACTTTATTTGTGATATTCTTTAATTCTTGTTCCTCTAACTCTAATTTTCCATATTCACCTGCAATATTATTCTGCTTAAACCAGTAATTCTGCATTAGTGGAGATAAGGAATGACTTAGAGGATTGCCAATGATTACAAATTTTTTCATTTATAGTTATTTATATAAGTTTTAATTTCCTTAATCGGTAAACCCATAATTGAGTCGGTATCACCTTTAATATACTCAAACAACTTTAAACCATCTGCCTCGACTTGATACACGCCGTAAGCTAACAAGGTTTCTGTTTTAATTCTATTTAAATAAGTTATTAATTCTTCGGTTGTGTGGGTTTTCATCTTGAGTTCTGATGAATCTGAAAAATTCCAAACCATAGAACCATTAAGAGAGATACAGACTGAGCTAATAAGATAATGAACTTTGCCATTTAATTTTTGTAAAATTTTAAGAGCTTCTTCTCGACTTTTTGGCTTACTGATTAAAGTATTTTCTAAACTAACAACACTATCAGCTCCTAAAACTAATTGATTTGGATTTTTTTTGCTTACTTTTATCGATTTTAATTCTGCTAAATTTTTAGATATTAGTAACGGGTCAGCACCTTCGGCTAATAAACTTCTTTTTACTTCATCTTCGTCAACGTAAGAAACCTGCACTTCACACTGAATATTATTTTTTTCTAAGATGGTTTTTCTAACTCCACTTTTTGATGCTAAAATTATATTCATTTGTTATTTTTAATATCATAAATTTTAATGATTGATGCTGCTGTTTCCTCAACGGACCGACGGGTTACATCGATCACGGGCCAGCCTTGTTTCTTAAATAAAGCTTTTGACTCTTCCACTTCTTTTTTAATTTTTTCTAAATCAGTATAATCTGTTGTATTTCTATCGTTCATAATAGCCATTCGATTTCGTCTGATATCTGCTAAACGTTCAGGTTCTGCTACTAAACCAATAATACACTGTTTGTCTTTAGCTTGTTTTATGGAGTCAGGTACACTTTTAGAATTCACCAAAGGAATATTTAGAGTTTTAAAACCACGGTTCGCTAGATAAATAGATGTCGGTGTTTTGCTCGTTCGGCTTACACCTAATAAAATAATATCAGCTTGATCAGCTTCTGCTGCTTTATTGCCGTCATCATGGGACATGGTGTACTGGATAGCATCAATTCGTTTATAGTAATTTTCATCCAAGACGTGTTGCGCGCTAGGTTTATGTGTCGCTTTTTGATTTAAGATTTTTGAGAAATTTAAAATCAAATTACCTAAAATGCCAAAGCAAGGTATTTGGCTTTCTGCCGCCTTGTTAGCAACATATTTCGCCAACTTAGTCTCAACAATGGTGTACAAGATAACAACATTTTCCAATTCTTTGCACTCACCGATAATCTTATCGACCTGTGTCTCGGTTCTAATAAAAACAAATTCTTTTAATACATATTCAAAATTAGCAAATTGTGATTTTATGGCATAAAAAATTCTCTCGATGGTCTCACCGGTTGAATCCGACACTAAAAAAACATTATATTTTTGACTCATAAAGCTGTTAGCAAATTATTAATAAGTATCTCTTATACACTGATTATCGTTCTCGTTAAAAATCATTAACATTAATAAATTTTAAATTAACATGTTATTCACTAATGGTAAATTTGTTAGATCTGTCTTCAAATATGTTAATTTTTTTAAAAAAATGTATTAATAGTTAAAATATAGTTAATGGTTATTAAGAGCTGTTGTGTATATCAATGGTATAACTGTTTATTAACGTAATTAAGAGGACCTACTACAATATATATAAATATATAAATTATTATTAAGATAATGATCCTAAGTAGATATATCACCAACCAAAAAACTTCAGTAAAGAAACCTATATGGTTCATGAGACAAGCTGGAAGATATCTTCCTGAGTTTATGGAAATAAGAAAACAAAATCAGGATTTTATTAAATTATGTTTAAATGCAAAATTAGCAACTGAAATAACCCTTCAACCAATTAAACGATATAACCTTGATGCAGCAATTATTTTCTCTGATATCTTAATGGTTCCACATGCTTTAGGTCAAAAAGTTACTTTCGTAAAAGACCATGGACCACAATTAACGTATTTTGAAACAGGAAAATTTTCTAGAAGTCCTAATGAAATGTGTAAAATTTTAGAACCAGTTTATAGTGCAATTAATCTAACTCGCAATCAATTAAATAAGGATAAATCACTCATAGGTTTTATAGGGGCACCCTGGACACTTGGAGTTTATATGATGAATCTTAAAGAGGATAAAAATACCTTAAACAATGAAAAATTTTATACAGAATTAAATTTTATTAGATTTAATTTGGAGCGCTTAGTTAATATTTTGTTTGCCCATATTGAAAAACAATATCAAGCAGGCGCTGATGTTATTCAGATGTTTGATTCTTGGGCTGGATTAATTCCAGAAAAACATGTCAAAGAATTATGTTTTGAACCTTCAAAAAAAATTAGAGATTTTTGTAAATTAAAAAATATTCCCCTTATTTGTTTTCCTAAAGGGATTGGAAAAAAATATAAAGATTTTATTGAATATGTTAAACCTGATTGTGTTAATATTGATTATGAACTCGACCCTGTTTGGGCGAGTGAAAATCTTAAAGATACTTGTATTCAAGGCGGCTTAGATCCAAAAAAGTTACTTGGTGATGAAAAATTATTATTAACGGAAGTTAAAAATTACTTAGATATATTTAAAAATCAAAGATATATCTTTAATCTCGGTCATGGTATTTTGCCAGAAACGAAACCAGAAACAGTAGAAAAAATTGTAAAAATTGTGAGAGATTATTAATGCAGAACGATCATCCCAAAGTTAATTTCGGTAAAACGGGCGTATTGGTAGTTAATCTAGGTACACCAGATTCAACAAGTTGGTGGGACATTAGAAAATATTTAAAAGAATTTTTATCAGACCAACGTGTGATCGAAGTAAACCCAGTTCTATGGTGGTTTATTTTAAATTTAATCATTTTGAACTTTAGACCCTCAAAAACAGCAGAGGCTTATAAAAAAATCTGGATGAAAGCTGAAAATATGTCCCCTCTACGTTATTATACGATTGCTCAAGCTAATAAATTAGCTGCACAATTTAAGAATGATAAACTGATTTTTGATTATGCTATGCGGTATGGTAATCCAAGTATTAAAAGTAAAATTAAAAAATTACACGAACAAGGTTGTGAGAAGTTAATTGTTTTACCACTTTACCCACAATATGCAGCCGCTACTTCGGCAACAGTCAGTGATGAAGTTTTTAGAACATTGATGGCTATGCGTTGGCAGCCCACTTTACAAATCATACACCATTATGAATCTGAACCTCTTTATATCGACGCGTTAGTTAATTCGATCAATAAAAAAGTTAAAGAAATATCTTGGAAGCCTGATTTAATCCTTGCTTCTTACCACGGTATCCCACAAAAATATTTTACCAAAGGTGACCCGTATCAATGTTATTGTCAAAAAACGTCGCGCCTCATTATTGAAAAATTTGGCACCAGCATTCCTCTTAAAACCACTTTTCAATCGCGATTTGGTCCAGATCCATGGCTACAACCTTATACTGACAAAACTCTCGAGCAATTACCTAAAGAGGGTAAAAAAAATATTTTAGTTATATGTCCGGGGTTTTCCTCCGACTGCGTGGAGACCTTGGAGGAAATTGCTATCCAAGGCAAAGAGACGTTTATGGCTGCGGGTGGAGAAAACTATGATCTAATACCTTGTTTAAATGATAATGATGATCATATTCGTTTATTAAAAACTTTAATTGATAAATATAATATAAATTAATTATGAATGCTTATCTTGCTTTTAAAGCTCTTCACCTCATAGCGGTTATTTCTTGGATGGCTGGCCTGCTCTATCTCCCAAGGATTTTTGTTTACCACGTTAATGCTCAGAATAGTGAAACGATTGAAAAATTTAAAACGATGGAACGAAGATTATTTTTTATCATCATGAACCCAGCCATGATTTTGAGTTGGATATTTGGTATTTTATTAATCCATCAGATTGGCTTTGCTAGTTTAGCTTTTCTTTGGGTAAAGTTAAAATTTGCTTTAGTTGTCTTAATGACAATCTTTCATTTTTATCTCTTAGCTTGTTTAAAAAACTTCAATAATAACAACAATAATCACTCAGAGCGCTTTTATAGAATTATTAATGAGGTACCAACGGTGCTTTTAATTTTGATTATATTTATTGTGGTATTTAAACCATTATAGGGCTTGATTTATTTTACTAAGTAACTATATTAATTATACATTCCTTTAAAAACAATCATATGAACTTACAGGACCTAAAAAACAAAAAACCGTCTGATTTAATAGCTGAAGCTGAAAAGCTAGGTATTGAAAATGCTAGCACATTAAGAAAGCAAGAAATCCTTTTCGGGATTTTAAAGAAATTAGCTGAGAAAAATGAACAGATTACAGGAACAGGAGTTCTTGAAGTATTACAAGATGGCTTTGGTTTTTTAAGAGCGATTGAATCAAACTATTTACCTGGACCAGATGATATTTATGTCAGCCCAAGCCAAATCAGAAGATTTGGTTTACGAACTGGAGATACAGTTGAAGGCGAAATCAGAGCACCCAAAGATCAAGAACGATATTTTGCGTTATTAAAAGTAAACTCAATAAATTATGAAGCACCTGAAAAAGTCAGAAATAAAATTGCATTTGATAACTTAACCCCACTTTATCCAAATGAGAGAATTCAATTAGAAACAGAAACTACTAAGGTTGAAAAGAAACCAGATAACACAGCGAGAATTATTGACCTTGTTAGTCCGATTGGTAAGGGACAAAGAGCTTTGATCGTTTCACCACCAAGAGCTGGGAAAACAATTATTTTACAAAACATTGCTCAATCCATTACTGCCAATCATCCAGAAATTTATTTAATGGTGCTCTTGATTGATGAAAGACCCGAAGAAGTAACAGATATGCAAAGATCAGTTAAAGGTGAAGTGGTTAGCTCAACATTTGATGAACCAGCATCTCGACACGTTGCTGTTGCTGAAATGGTTATTGAAAAAGCAAAAAGATTAGTTGAACATAAAAAAGATGTAGTCATTTTATTAGACTCGATAACAAGATTGGGCAGAGCTTATAACGCTGTTGTTCCAAGTTCTGGTAAAGTGTTAACAGGTGGTGTGGATGCTAATGCTCTACAAAGACCAAAGCGATTCTTTGGTGCCGCTAGAAATGTTGAAGAAGGCGGTTCTTTAACAATAATTTCAACTGCGTTAATTGATACTGGTAGCAGAATGGATGAAGTGATCTTTGAAGAATTTAAGGGAACGGGTAACTCCGAGATTATCCTCGATAGAAAAGTTGCTGATAAGAGAATTTACCCAGCAATTGATGTCACTAAATCAGGAACGAGAAGAGAAGAATTATTATTCAAAAAAGAAGATCTGATGAAGATGAACGTTCTAAGAAGAATTATCAGTCCGATGGGTAGCATGGAAGGTATTGAATTCTTGATTTCTAAAATTAAAGATACCAAGAATAATGCTGATTTCTTTACTTCGATGAATAAAAACTAATTTAATCTTTCAAAATCTAAAAGTTTTTTCTTAACCCCTACCCCACCTTTAGCAGAAAAACCTACCAGCTTGCCATTTGAACCTATAACTCGATGACAAGGAATAGCTAAAAGATGTTGGTTTTGACCGCACACTCTACCAACATGACGTGGAGAAAGTTTTAATTTTTTAGCAATCTCACCGTAAGTTTTTGTCGAACCTCGTTTTATTTTCCTTAATTCTTGCCAGATTTTAAGTTGATATTTGTTCCCTGTAATTCGCAGTGGAATGATTATTTTTTTATTTTTACCAGCTAAATATCTTTTAATATTAACCGAGGCTGACTTTAAAGTTTGATTGGCTCTCCCTTTTTTTTGTTTTTTCCCAAATCTAATCGAACTAATTTTCTTATCTATTTCGCTAATATTAACCCAACCAAATTTAGTAATAAAACTTATTGTATTTTCCATCTAAAAGATCTTAACTTATATTAAAAAAATTTGTATGAATATTTATGCTTTATCCTCAGGTGCTGGCCCAAGTGGCATAGCGATTATCCGTTTGTCCGGAGAAGCTTCCGGTTTAATTGCTAAGAAGATTTGTCGAACTAACGAACTTAATATTCAGCAAGCAAATTTTACCAAATTTTATAATCCTAAGAATAATGAAGTTTTAGACGAAGGGCTAGTTATCTATTTTAAGGGTCCTAACAGTTACACAGGTGAGGATTTGGTCGAATTTCATACCCATGGCAGTAATGCTGTAATCACAGCCTTTACAAAAGTTTTAGCTGATTTTGATAATTGTCGGCTGGCAGAACCTGGTGAATTTACTAAACTTGCGCTTCAGAACGATAAAATAGATTTGTTAAAAGCTGAGAGTATAGGTGATTTAATTAATGCTGAAACGGAACTACAAAGAAAACAAGCTATTAACTTTATTCAAGGACATGCCACTGATCACTATAACAATCTTAGAGAAAAACTAATTAAAGCCCTAGCCTATATTGAAGCAAAGATCGATTTTGCCGAAGAAGACTTACCTGACTCTGTGCTAAAGGATGTACACAATTCAATTAAAGAAGTTCATCAAGAAATAAAAATACTTTTAGAGGATCAAAAAATAGGCGAAAAAATTAGAGATGGTTTTAGGGTTTCAATAATCGGTCAAGTCAATGCTGGAAAATCGTCACTATTAAATTTATTAGCAAAAAAAGAAGCCGCTATAGTGTCAGAAGAAGAGGGGACAACGCGAGATGTAATCGAAGTATATTTAAATATTGATGGTTATCCAGTGATCCTGTCAGATACTGCTGGTATTAGAAAAACTGATAGTGCCATTGAAAAAAAGGGAATTAGCAAAGCCATTGAAAGATCAAAAGAATCTGATTTAAATATTATCATTATAGACAACACCTCAGAAAAAATTGATAAAGAAATTACTGATTTGATTAATGATAATAGTATTGTCGTTTTAAATAAAAGCGACCTTCAAAATAAAACAAATCACCAGTTTAAAAACAACAAACCAATATTGTTATCAGTTAAAAAAAATGAACACGTAGATCATCTAATCTCTGAAATCAAAAGTAGACTTAGTAAAAAATTTATTGCTCAGAATAAAATATTAATCACTAGACAACGACATCGAATTAAACTTCAGCAAGCATTAAAAGATATCGATAATTATCTAAATAAGGGTTCTAAGAAAGAAATTGAGCTTGCAGCTGAAGATTTAAGACTGGCTACAAGAAATCTTGGAGGTATTATTGGTAAAGTAGATATTGAAGAGATTTTAGGGTCTATATTTAAGGATTTCTGTATCGGAAAATAATAATTTACACTTGTATTAGTAAAAAAGGACTATAGATTTATATCATGAGCAATGAAACGACATTTGATGTGATTGTAGTGGGTGGAGGGCATGCCGGGTGTGAGGCAGCGGCAGCATCTGCTAGAATGCGCGTAAATACAGCGCTTTTTACCCATAAAATTAGCACGATTGGGGAGATGTCCTGTAACCCTGCCATTGGCGGACTTGGCAAAGGGCACTTGGTCAGAGAAATAGATGCTCTTGATGGTGTTATGGGTGTTGTTGCAGATAAATCTGGAATTCAGTTCAGACTTTTAAATAGAAGTAGGGGACCGGCAGTGAGAGGACCTCGAACACAGTCAGATAGAGCACTTTATAAAAAATATATGCAGGAACTTTTGCTCAATTATGAAAATTTATCTGTATTTGAGGATCCAATCGTTGAATTTATTTTTGATCAAAATGAAATCAAAGGAGTAATTTGCAAAAGCGGTAAAAAAATTAATTGTAAAAAATTAATTTTAACAACAGGAACATTTTTAAATGGTCTCATTCATATTGGTGATAAACAAACTCCAGCCGGGAGATTTGATGAGAAACCTACGACAGGACTAAGTGAACAATTAGCGAAATATAATTTAAAATTAGGTAGGTTAAAAACTGGAACACCACCGCGTTTAGATGGTACGACGATCAATTATGATGAACTCGAGATGCAACCAGCTGATGACGATCCTTTTTATTTTTCCTTTTTAACTAATAAAACTTTAAGCAAACAAATTTCATGTGGGATCACTTATACCAATGATGAAGTACATAAAATAATTTATGAAAATATTAATCGAAGTGCGATGTACTCTGGCAACATTAAAAGCGTTGGTCCGAGATATTGTCCCTCTATTGAAGATAAAATTGTAAAATTTAAGGAAAAAAACAAACACCAAATCTTCCTAGAACCTGAGGGAATAAAGGACAGTACTGTTTACCCAAATGGTATCTCTACTTCATTACCGGAAGATGTGCAGTTTAAAATACTAAGTAATATCAAGGGTTTGGAGCAGGTTAAAATGATCAGGGCAGGGTACGCAATCGAGTACGATTTTGTTGATCCTCGAGAATTATTTCCAACACTAGAGACAAAAAAAATTAAATCATTATTTTTAGCTGGTCAAATTAACGGCACCACTGGTTATGAAGAAGCAGCTGCCCAAGGCTTAATTGCTGGTTTGAATGCTGCCTTAAAAGTTATAGATAATGATCAAGAGTTTATTTTAGATCGTGCTGAGTCTTATATCGGAGTAATGATTGATGACCTAATTACTAAGGGCGTCAGTGAACCTTATCGTATGTTCACTTCTCGGGCAGAATACAGATTAACTTTAAGAGCTGATAATGCTGATCAACGTCTTACGCCTTTAGGTATCAAAATCGGCTGCGTCAAAAACGAACGTGAAAAATATTTTATATCAAAACAAAAAAAATTGGTCACTGTCTCTGACGCTCTAAAGGAAAAAAATCTAAGTCCTAATGAAGCTGAGAAGCATGGTATTAAAATTTCTAAAGATGGAATTAGAAGAAATGGTTTACAATTACTTGGATTAAATAATGTTAATCTCAACTTAATTAGAAAGATATGGGTCAATATACCCCAATATGAATCATCTATAGATGAACAGGTTGAAATTGACTCTCATTATTCTGGTTATTTAAAACGTCAGGCTCATGACATTGCTGCTTTCAAAAAAGATGAAAATATTAAAATACCAAATGAGATTGATTATGAATCTTTCAGCGGTTTGTCCAATGAAGTTAAGTCTAAACTTAAAAAAATTAATCCTAAAACTTTAGGTCAAGCACTTCGGATTGATGGTATCACCCCAGCAGCTGCAATTATCATATTAGGTCACATTAAAAAAAGCAGATACAAAAAATCTGCCTAATGAACGAGCAAGAAGCAAAAAAATATCTCCTTAATGATCTTAATATAAGTTCAAAAAGCTTTGATCAGCTTTGTATTTTTGTTGATAGACTTATTAAATTTAACAAACGATATAATCTTATAGGCATGAGTACTGAAAAGGATATATGGTCGAGACACATAGTAGATTCTGCTCAAATTATTAAATTAATAGATACCTCTAAGGATTATATTTTAGCTGACCTTGGTTCAGGAGCAGGACTTCCAGGAATAATAATAGGATTGTTAAAAAAAAACCCAAATTTTCACGTGAAACTGTACGAAAAATCTAATGTTAAGAGATTGTTTCTTAAATCGATTGCAGAGGAATTAAAACTTAATATCAATATTTTAGGAAAGGTTGAAAAGGACACCAAATTAGGAGTTGATATAATAGTTGCAAGAGCTTTTAAGAAATTTGAGCAAATAATTGATATTTCACGTGAAAATAATCAAAAAAATCATAAAATCATCATTTTATTAGGAAAAAGTGCTGAATTAGAGGTAAAAAAAGCTTCTAAGTTGTTAAAATATCCATATAGACTAGTAAATAGCGTGACTGATTCTAAATCAAAGATATTTGTCACGGATATTTTAAAAAACGGTGCTTAAAAATATTGTTTCGATCATAAATCAAAAAGGTGGAGTGGGAAAAACCACCACTGCAATTAATCTAGCAGCAGGACTAGCACTGCAAGGAAAAAAAATTTTACTTGTAGATCTGGATCCTCAAGGTAACGCCACAACAGGTTTGGGATTGTCAAACAGAGATGAGGAGAAAAATATTTATAATCTTTTGATCGGACAAAAAAGTTTAAATGAGATAATTCAAAAAACTTCAATTAACAATTTGGGTCTAATTGCCTCAAATGTAAATTTATCAGGATTAGAAGTGGAAACTGCGCAAGATCAAAAACGAGCTTTCTTATTAAAAGAAATTTTCGAAAACAATCATAGTGTTTTAAAAGAATATGATTTTATTTTTATTGATTGCCCACCGTCTTTATCATTACTCACAATTTTATCTTTAGTGGTAGCTGAAAGTTTATTAGTGCCACTGCAAACAGAATTTTTTGCTTTAGAAGGGATATCACAATTAATTAAAACAATTGATCGAATAAAAATAAAATTAAATCCTAAATTATTTATTGGTGGAGTTTTATTAACGATGTACGACAGAAGAAATAAATTATCAGGTCAAGTAGAGGAAGAAGCTAGAAAACATTTTGGCAGTAAAGTTTATGAAACAGTTATTCCAAGAAATGTCAGATTATCCGAAGCACCCTCTCATGGAGTGCCTTGTATTCTTTACGATAAATCAAGCAAGGGCAGCAAAAGTTATCTTAACTTCGTCAAAGAATTTTTATCAAAAAATTTAAGTGAAATACATAGTGCAGCATGAGTGAATTAAAAATAAAAAAAGGTTTAGGAAAAGGATTGTCGGCTTTGTTAGGTGATGACCAACAGTCAAAACCTGATTTGCCAAAAACGACGGTGGCGATTGCCGATATAAGTAGAAATCCTTTTCAACCAAGAATTAATTTTGATCAAGAAAAAATTACTGAACTTGCTAATTCAATAAAAAATAATGGTATTATCCAACCTATAGTGGTTCGACCCGGTAAACAGGATAAGTATGAACTTGTTGCAGGTGAACGTAGATGGCTAGCTGCTCAGCAAGCTGGATTGCATGAAATACCTGTAAATATTGTTGATTTATCAGATAAAGAATCTTTAGAACTAGCAATTTTAGAAAACATTCAACGTGAAAATCTTAATGTAATTGAGGAAGCGCGAGGTTATCAAAGACTAATGAATGAATTTGGATATAGTCATGAGGATGTATCCCATATGATGTCAAAAAGCAGAAGTCATGTATCCAATACTTTAAGACTTTTGAACTTACCTGCTGATGTAATTAAAATGCTTGAGGCAGGGCAGTTATCAGCAGGTCAAGTACGACCGTTAATTGGAATGCCGAATGCGTCTTCTATTGCTGAAGAAATAGTTAGTAAAAGAATGAGTGCGCGATCTGTTGAGACCCTAGCCAAAGAGACAAAAAAACCACTTAAGTTAGTTTATGCTATGGACTCAAATCTTGAGAATATTAAGTTAGATTTACAGAATAAAGTAGGATTAAAAATCGATATCAATAATAAGAAAAATAATAGTGGTAAATTAACTATACATTATAAGGATCTCGATCAATTTGAAATGATTATTAAAAAACTTAAATCTTAATTTTGAACAAGGTCTAAAATAGTCTTCTTAAATATTGGCAAATAATCTATATCGTAATTTTTTTTAAGCAGTATTTCATTTGTAAAACAAATTGTTTGCATTTTTTCAACTGTGCTAAGATTTAATTTGTTACAAATCGCAAGGAAAGTAATTTGTTCTTTCCAGAATATTTTTATATTTAGTTTTGTTAATACTGATTGAGTAATTTGTTTTTGTTGAGCATTGAGAAGAATAAATTTAATTTTATCTAATTGGTTAATGAGGATTCCGAAGAATAAAAATACTTCTTCTCTACTAATATCTAATTTATCAAATTTACTATTTATTCTTGCAATATTTTTTAGCAATATATCACTAACCAATTCATTAAAATTTATCTCTAAATTGTAATTTAATAATTTTTCTAATTCATCCTCAGTTACTTTTTTATCTAAGAAATAAAGTTTTATTTTGTTTATTTCTTCATCAACTTTTATTCTCTCGTTTCCAGTTTTTTCTAATATTTGGTTTATCATGCTAGGCGTTAACCCGCTCAAATGACTCAATTCTTTTCTTATTATGGTTGATAATGTAATTTGTGTATCATTATAACAAGGAACAATAATTATATTCTTCTCGGTTTCATAAAAATTTCTAATATTAGATTTTTTAGAAAGTAATCCACTTATGATCACAAGCTTGATGTCATTATTATTGTTTAAGAAATCTTTAACGTGATCTAAAAAACTTTCTTTAGGATTAGTTACTAAAATAATTCTTTTTTTGTTAAATAATGACAAATTAGTAGATTGAGTTATAAACTTATTCGATTTATCAATTTCCTCGTTTGTTAAGTCTATTATCTCAATATCATTTAATCGTTTAATTTTTTGTAGAATATTTTTTTTTAAGCCTTCGTTTTCTCCGTAAATTAAAATGGATTTATATTTATTGATGATATTAATATCTGATTCTAATAAAAAACTTTTAACTAGCATTCTTGAACCTAAAATTTAAATAATCTAAAATTTGCGCGGCTATATCTCTTAATAGGTCGTCTTTGGCTTTTTTTTCATTGTAAATTGTTGTTGAGTGATTTGTACCTAATTCATAACTCGTATTAGCAACAAAGTTCTTTTTGGTTATTTTATTTTCTATTTTAAATTCTGCATCCGCTACAAAACTTAGATTATAGCTGGTCACACTTCCAGTTTTTGATTTAGCTTTAACAGATTGTGAAGATTGTAAATCAATTTCTAGCGATAATTTATTGGTTACATTAACATCATTATTTTCTATCAGGTAATTCTTTAACTTGGCTGAATTTTTTCTCTCACCTTCAATATCGAGATTTACTATATAATAATTTTTTTCAATTTTATTTATTTTATAACCACAATTAGTTAATAAAATTAAAAATATAATGGTTAAAAAATTTATTAATATTTTGCTCATTGTATTAAAAAATTGATAATTTTGTTTTTAACATGGATTACTTTATTAATTTTTTTTCCGTTTAAATATTTCATAACTTTCTTATCTTGTGAACAAAAAGATTGTATTTCTTCGGTATTTAAATCTTTTTTTAAATTGAGAACATGTCTAGTTTTTCCATTTATTTGTACCGCAATATTTGTTTTTTCTTTTTTTAAAATTGTTGAATCAAACTTAGGCCAATTTTTATTATCGTTTTTTAAATTTAAAAGTGATAAACATTCATTAGAGATATGCGGCATGAAAGGACTTAAACTGTTTAAAAATTTACCAAAAATATCTATTATTGAGTTTTTATTCTCTGTTTTTTTTTCTATCTCAATTAATGCTGAAAAAAATTCATAAAAATTAGCTACCGCTACATTTAGTTGAAAATTTTCAATGCATTCAGTAATTTTGCCAAGATATTTTGTTGAGATTACTTCTAATTCTTCATTCAATGATACGGGTTTGCTCATAGAACTTTGATCTTTTTGGATTTTGGTTGCGAATGCAAAAATTTTTTGAACAAATTTATATGCAGCATTAACTCCTCTCTCAGACCATTGTATATCTTTATCTGGTGGACTATCAGATAGAATAAACCATCTTACCGCATCTGTTCCGTATTGATTTATCATTACTTCTGGATCAACAATATTTTTCTTTGACTTTGACATTGCCTCAGATGGGCCAACCAAAATACTCTCACTATTTAATTTAGATTTGTATTTTCCATCGATCTGTTCTATTTCATCTGGCGAGTGCCACTTGCCTTTAGCATCTTTATAGGTTTCATGACAAACCATGCCTTGAGTAAATAATCCTTTGAACGGTTCATTAATGTTAATTTTAGGATATGTTATTTTGCAAATCTTCATAAAAAACCTAGAATACAAAAGATGAAGTATTGCATGTTCAATTCCACCAATGTATTGATCTACAGGCAACCAATCGTTTACTTTTTTAATATCAAAGGGTTCTTTTGCTAAATTAGGTGAACAATATCTTAAAAAATACCATGACGAGTCCACAAACGTGTCAAGGGTGTCTGTTTCTCTTTTAAATTTTTCTCCATTCTTTGTCTTTATATGTTTCCAAGTAGGGTGATTTTCTAAGGGATTACCAGATTTTTTAAAATCCACATCATCAGGAAGTTTTACTGGTAATTGATCAAGAGGAACAGTGTGGGCTTTTCCTGTTTCATCATAAATAATTGGGATTGGGCAACCCCAATATCTCTGCCTAGAGATACCCCAGTCTTTAAGTCTATAAGAAACTTTTCTTTCACCTATTTTAAGTGCTTCAATTTTTTTTATTATAAGACTTTTCGCTTCCTCAGTTGAAAAACCATTTAGAAATTCAGAATTTATCATTTTTCCAGGTCCAGTGAATGCTTTATCTTTAATTTTAATCGCCTCTGTTTTTCTATTGCCGCTGACTACCGGGATAACTTCCAAACCATATTTATTTGCAAAATCTAAATCTCGTTGATCATGAGCTGGACAACCAAATACTGCTCCCGTGCCATAGTCCATTAAAACAAAATTTGCGCTGTAAACTTTCAATTTTTTATTTTTGATAAAAGGATGCTCAACAGTTAATTTCGTATCAAAACCAATCTTTTCTGCATTCGCAATAGCTTCTTCAGTGGTACCAGTTTCCAAACATTTTTTTTTGAATTCTATAAAATCTTTGTTATTTGAAATTTGGCTACAGATTGGATGATCGACAGAGACAGCTAAAAAAGATGCGCCAAATATAGTATCTGGACGAGTAGTAAAAACTTTAATTTTATTATCCTTATCTAAGTTAAAATTAATTTCACAACCTTCTGATTTACCTATCCAATTTTTTTGCATTAATTTTACTTTAGATGGCCATTCATCCAGCTTATTTAAATCATTGAGCAATTGTTCAGAAAAATTTGAGATGTTAAAAAACCATTGAGACAACTTTTTACGTTCAACCGCGGCACCTGATCTCCAGCCTTTTCCATCAATCACTTGTTCATTAGCTAAAACAGAATTTTCAACCGGATCCCAATTTACATATGTCTCTTTTTTCGAAATGAAGCCCTTATTATAAAAATCAATAAACATCTTTTGTTGGTGCTTATAATAATCAGCATTACAGGTAGCAATTTCTAAGTCCCAGTCTAGAGATAGACTGAAAAGCTTAAGTTGTCTTTTCATTTCATTTATATTTTTGGTAGTCCACTCTTTGGGGTGCATGTTGTTTTCGCGAGCTGCATTTTCTGCTGGTAATCCAAAAGCATCCCAACCCATTGGATGTAAAACATTGTATCCATTCATAAATTTATATCTCGCGATGACATCTCCAATAGTATAGTTTCTAACATGCCCCATATGAATTTTTCCTGAAGGATAAGGAAACATTTCCAGACAGTAATATTTTTGTTTGTTCTCGTTATGATATAATTTTTGCTTTTCTAAAATTGGACGCCATTTTTGGTCCAAATTTTTTACATTTATTCTTTCCATTAAAGATTATTTTTTGGTTTTATTTTGTTCTTTATCTAATACCGCGGCTTTTGTTAAAATTGCTCTAGCCAGTTCTTGTTTGATGTTAGAGGTTAAAATATTAACTTGGCAATTTTCAGTAGGTTTGCAATTTTTTTTATGGACAATAATTTTCAAGCTTGCTGCTTCAACTGTGTTAGATAAAAATCTAACAGTAATTTTAAGAGAGTCATTCGTATTAGTATCGCTATACCAATCAGTGATAATAATACCTCCTGAATAATCGACCGTTGCCATAGGAATAAAATCTAATGTCTCTAGTGAAGCTCTCCATAATGGATTAGATGTACTAAATTCATAAGTAGTGCCTTTACCACCCATGACAGTTCCGATTCCTACACCGCGACCCTCTTCAATATTTTTTCTAGCTCTTTCACGCGCATCCACAGGTGTCTCCCTTAGATCCACTTTTTTTGGTTTTAAAGGTCCACATGCTGTTAGAAAAAGGATCCCAATGATTGAAAAACAAGTGAATTTCTTGATAAAATTGGTCATTGATTAAGATTTATAGTTTTTTTAATAAAATTTCTACAAAATGCTTATTTTATAGGCATTATTTAATGTTGTAAAAATACCACACTACCAGGAAAAAGATAGTAAATAATGCCTTTTTAAGCGTTTTGAAACAAGAATTTGTTAAATTCGCGCATCATTTTAAATTTAATTTAAAAGGAGAAACATAAAATGAAAACATTGAAAAATATACTAGTTGGATCTCTAGCTAGCTTAATCGTTTTCGCATCAGCGCAAGCTGGTGAACTTACTGTTTCTGGTTCAATGGAAGTTTCTAAAACATCTTTAGGAAACCAAGTAACTGGTAACGGTATCGGTCAAGAAAACGAATTAGCAATTACTGGTTCAACTGAATTAGACAATGGTACAACTGTATCTTACAAACAAACAATCGGTGATACTTTTGGCTTTAACGATTCTGAATTAGTTTTCGGAACTAGCTACGGTACAATCGGTGTAAGATCTACAGGTGGTACAATTGAAGATCTCGATAACATTGTTCCAACTGCATTTGAAGAAGCTGAAGCATTATGGCCTTCATCTACAGGCTGGCAAGACATTGGTAGTACTGATGGTACTATGGGTGTTACATGGGCAAACCCATTATTTGACACTGGCATGAATGCTACTGTTTACTATACTCCAAAAGCAGGTTCTGGCGACGGAATCGCTGACGATGGTGTAAAAGGTTCAGCTGCTGATGACAGAGGAGATGCATTATCTGTATCTCTTAGAGGTAACCCAATGGGTATCGTTGATGGTTTAGACGTTGCTCTTGGTTATGAGCAAATTGACTCTAGAGTAACTACTCGTGAAGACGAAGAGTCTGTAACTGCTGGTGTAAACTATACATATGGTCCACTAAAAGTTGGTTACCAAATGGGATATGTTGCTAAAGGAACAGGAACTACAACTGGTGAAGCTAATGTTGATTGGTACAAAAACGTTTATGCTGGTGCAGCTTACGCTGTAAACGATGCATTAACTATTTCTTACCAAATAGCTGATTCAAAAAGAAAACTTTCAAGCGGTTCGTCTATCA